>Ga0114985_100073_pt1 | contig 17370 bp, 12 predicted proteins | sample Shrwel1BS1Day9_FD_89592 | JGI IMG/M metagenome (GOLD analysis project Ga0114985, IMG submission 89592) | Subsurface microbial communities from deep shales in Ohio, USA - Utica-3 well 1 S-1-Day9 | ecosystem: Environmental > Aquatic > Deep subsurface > Shale gas/oil reservoir > Produced water/Flow...
CTTTAAACATATTCAAATAACTAGAATCTGGGATGTCCCACAAACTTCTTGATAAAAAATTATAAATTACATCTCTTCCTTTATTGATTTCATTAGCATTTATCACTTATAGACTCCTTATATATCTTTTTCTATTTCAAAAATATTGGGATATGTTAAATCCAGCTTTATTTCTTTTAATACTTTTTGATTTGATTGCTGCTCTACAATATTATAGCTAATAGCTACCTCTATATTCTGTTGCAGCCTTTTAATATCTTTAGGATTAAACTCTATTACACCTAATCCTGGATCGTAATTATAAAAGATGCCTTCCTGGCATTTATCAAAAGTATTTTTAACATCTTTAGCATTTTTGCCATAAACTTTAGCTGACTTTATAAAAAAATCTTTGTCTGAAAGAATTTCATATGGAAGTGTTTTGATGCCTGAGTTTTGACTGTAAATTTGCGAGGTCAGCTTGTTTTCCAATGAGCAATAGTGCAAGCCAATAGAATAATTATTTTCCAGTCCATGCAACAACAACTCCAGACACTCTTCTTCACTGCCACTTATAGGAAGCCCCCCTGCATATGTATAAGAATAAAAGATTTCGTAGGGTTTGTTTTTAATTTTGAATCCCCTTTTTATATATTCCTTTGGGCTGACCCACGGAAAAAGAAATTCAAGCAAATTAACGCCTGTTATTTCATATTCATTCAAAACATTTAATAATTTTTTCATTTCGCTTAAGGAACCCGGTATAACTGGCATTTCAACAACAACCTCAGAAATGTATTTTTTTGCTAAAATAATTTTCTGAATTTTACTTTCATCTAATTTACCATTTTCATCTGGTTTAACACTAAATCTTATTTCATCTAAATTATTCCTTTGTAAATTTTCCAAAATATTGTAATCTATTAAATCCCCGTTTGTATAAAGACGGGTGTGAGCCATTGGGCATTTATCATCTACAGAGGAAAGTATGTGGAATAATTTTTCTGTATCTAACAATGGCTCACCACCCGTCACTGCCACTGCTCTTAAAGTTTCAGGATTTTTTACTTGATCCAGTTCTGATATTATATCCCTCTGGTTGTGTACGTAATAATCATAATTCTCTTGGTTTTTGTTGCTACAAAAATAACAATCTCTATTACATGCTAATGAATAAAAATAAGTTATTGATCTATCTCCCTTTTTACATTCTAAACAAGCTTCTGACAAATAGTTTATATGAATACTTGTATCGTTGTTCCTGAACTTAGCACCTTTCTGCCTGAGTGAATCAATTAATGATCGTTTTTTATTAGCTAATTCTTCATCGAAATCTGCAATCTCAAGACCCAATGAGTTTATATCGTTTATTAACTGCTGGTAAGGCCTTAAATACATTAATGCATCTTCAAAAAACTGCCTTTCATTAACTTTAATAATATTATTAGTATCTAAATTAATAAGCATATGATCCTTCTATAAAATCTTCTTTTAATGCCTGTAGTAATCCTTTTGTTAATTTTGCAACACCTACAAAAAAATCTGTTTTACAATTGTCTTCTACATCTTTAAGACATTTAAAACCAAACGACAGTATGTGACTATTGGAAAATATCCTTATATCTTCCACCACTGCCCATAACTCTACATAATCCTTATTTCTTATTTTCTCCAACCCTAAAGAACACAAATGACTTAAAAATAATAATTCAAGACCAATATGGTCATCTGGCTCACTTAGTAGCTTAGGTGCTTTTAGGTTATATTTTGCATAAAATTTTCTTACTTCGGCAGTCGGTTCACCAAATAAGGTTTTATCTACTGTTTTATAAACTGATTCCCATGGAACTGCCAGAACTGTCGGCCCAACAAATAAAGAATTATAATCTTCCTCGATTTCATCAAAGTTTAAACTACTTATATTTAAAAAGATTTCATTCAGTATTTTTATACCCTCATCAGTATCTGTGTTCCGACTCTTCATCGGCCAATCATTTGATATTTCAACCGTTTTGCTTAGGTTTTCTAAAAAAAGCTTATCCGGCTCATTATAAAGAAACTTACCAGCAAAGGATGCTGCTACTACATATGCACTAAAAACTCTCTGCCAGCTATCGAGGTTCAATTCAACTTTTTCCATTTTACCACCATTAATAAGCAAGGAGGTGAAGTCCCTCCTTGCTTAAATTTATTATACTTCTTCTGGATTCATAACTGTGTAGCCGCGCCCTGAATCTTTGTGAGGTTTTATAACAATATTTGGCTTAGTTATATCTCCAAACTTCCCCACATAAACATTACTACTGCCATATTTCTCTCTTAATTGAGATATTTCACCAAAATCAAGAGCTCTGGAGGGGCAAGCGTATACACATGCCGGTCTTGGTATTCCATCATCAGTTTTCTCATCTGTACACATTATACATTTTTTCATATGCTCTGCTGCATAATCATAAGTCGGAGCCCCATAAGGGCATGACCTTTTACAAGCAAAGCAAGAAATACATTTCGAGGGGTCGAAATCGACTATACCATCACTTGCTCTTTTTGTATATACGCCAGCAGGGCAAACCTTTAAGCAAACAGGTTCATCACACTGCTGGCAACCTACAGAAGTGTAAAAACCGAAAATGTTATGTGTAAATGCACCTTTTGCATCTTCAGTCCAATTGCCTCCCGAAAACTCAAAAACTTTTCGGAATTTTTCTTCCTCTTTTAAGTTTTGTCTATCCATACAAGACGTCATGCATGCTTTACAGCCTGTACAAATCTGAGTATTTACATAAAAACCATATTGTTTTTCAGCCATTTCAACCTCCTGAATTAAATAGCTCTTTTGATATTGGCCAAAATACTATGCTGCCCATTACCCTTTGAATATGGAGTGGGGCGTATTGAGGATAAAACATTCACATTTCCTCCATGATCAATGTTAAAAGGGGAGCCTAGATTAGTCGCAGCCCTAACCGACGGCTTGTACCAAGCACCTTGAGGAACTGAAATAACACCGGGTGCGATTCTACTAGTTACCTTAGCTGGAATTTTTATCTGACCTCTATCATTATAAATAATAACATTGTCACCATTTTTTATTCCCAAATTCAAAGCATCTACACTATTAACCCATGCATACTGCACAGCCGATTGCTCAGTCCACTCTACATTGCCATATGTAGAATGAGTCCTTTGTTTATAATGATGACCAATAACCTGAAAGGGATACTTAGATTTTTTAGGGTCTTCAACACCATTCCACGCTGCATACCACTCCGGGAGAGCTGTAATTTTGTTATCTTCACCCAAATGATCAGCACTCCATTGGTATGATACGTTATATAGCCTCTTTGAAAATATTTCAAACTTTCCAGAAGGTGTATTTACAGGATTATTTTCAGGATCATCTATAAAATCTTTATACGCTATGAAGGGTGCTGTATCCTTAGTTTTTTTAATAACACCTGCATTTTTAAATTCCTCAAAAGTAGCTGGTAAATCGGTTTCACCATTATCTTTGCCTGTATTGAACATCCATTCAACCCATTTTTCTTGAGTTCTTCCTTCAGTGAATTCAGATTCAATGCCAAGTTTTTCGGCAATCATAGTGCAAATTTCATACACAGGTTTGGCTTCAAAGAGAGGTTTAATAGCTGGAGTATCGCATAAAACATATCCTGTATGGGCTCCACCGCCAAATACAACATCTATCTCTTCAAAATTAGTGGTTCCTGGCAAAACAATATCTGAAACGAGTGCTGATGCAGTCCAATAATTATCACAAGTTACTATCATCAAAGGATCATCTGGGTCTTCATTTTTGTATATCTCGTGAGTTTCATTAATATCACCATGTTGGTTTACCATGCAGTTCCCCGCATAGTTCCAAATAAATTTTATAGGTGCTTTAAGTTTTTCACCACCACGAACTCCCCATGATTTATCGGTCATAACAGAGTAATCCTTTATCGCCTGATACCAGGTATAAAATGAAATATAATGTGTGACTTTATCCTTTTCACTTTTATTAGGTAATGATGATGGCATGTTAAATCCTACACCACCATTATTTTCTCTAGCACCAGACCCACCACCAGCGATACCTATATTTCTAGTGAGTATAGCTAGCAAAGATATTGCTCTACTTTGATTACCACCTAAAGAATGTCTCTGGGGGCCCCAACCCTGAGTTATCGCAGAGGGACGTCCACTATCTGATAATTCTTTTGCCAAAGATTTAATTTTTGATTCAGGTATTCCCGTAATCTTAGATGCCCATGCAGGTGTTTTTGCCACCCCGTCAGCACCCATACCCAGTATATATGATTTGTATGAGCTATTTGCAGGTATCGCTGGTTCATCACCTGTTGGTACACCATTTCCTGATTCGGGCTCAACAATGTTTGACATTGATGCTTCGTCATAACCAACACAGTATTTACTCATATACTTTTCATCAATTAAACCGTTCGAGATCATATAGTGGGCAATGCCGTGTACTAAGGCCACATCGGTTCCAGGTCTGATGGGTACCCACTCATCAGCTAAAGCCACAGCAGTATCATTCATATGGGGATCAATCACTATTACTTTTGCCCCGGACTTTTCCTTCATTTTAGTTAAATGATAAATATATGCAGAACCACTCATTCTGGTATTAGCTGGATTGTTTCCAAAAAGAACTATGGTTTTACTATTAATAAGGTCGGTTACTTCATTATTGGAATATGAGCTACCTGTAAGTAATTTTAAATTTTCTGAAATTTGCCCAGTCGAATATGTGCTATAATGTTTTAAATATCCTCCGTATATATTTAGCAGTCGAGCAAAAGCTGATGAATAAGGATGCCATGACTTACTTACTGATCCGCCCAGCTGACCAGTAGCATACTGAATATATAAGCCTTCATTGCCCCATTTTTGCTTTACTTGCTGTATCTTGCCTGCTATTTCATTAATCGCCTCTTCCCAGCTTATTCTTTCATACTTGCCTTCACCTCTAAGAGTACCGGCTTTTCTTTTCATCGGATATTTAATTCTGGTAGGATTATATATTCTTTGCCTTACTGTCCTACCTCTGAGACAGGATCTCATTTGATAGTTTTTTCCAAGTTTTCCATATTCATCTGGACTTTCATTATCTGTGTTAACCCTTACAACTTGACCGTCTCTAACATACAATCTCAAAGGGCATCTACTACCACAATTTACATTACATGAATTCCAGACCAACCTGTCATAAGAAAATAAAGATCTTCTGTCAGCATTTTTTGTGCTACTCGAATTACTATCATCATCGAACACTCCACATCCTGTGGTTGCAACTGCGCCAAGTGCAGCTGTCCATTTCATAAAAGAACGTCTAGAGACACTTAATCTATCCCCTACTTTTTCACTCATCATTTTCCTCCTGTTTAATTCATGAGCAGGCATCAAGCCTGCTCAATTTAATTAATTATTGCTTAGGATTAAATAAAATATTAGGAACTGTATCTTTTTTAAGTGGTGTACCATCAGGTGCAGTAGATGAATCTGGGAAACCTACCACTGTCTTTTGAGCATTAGGATATTTAGCAAACAATTCTTCAATTGTTCCATAATCCAACGCTCGTTGTGGACAAGAGGCTACACACGCAGGTGCTTTCCCCACTTCAAGTCTGTCCCAACAGAATGTACATTTCTGCATTGGATGTTTTACCGCCCAGCTAGATTTTTTGATAGGTTCACTTTGGTCATCACCAAACTGAGGAGCGCCAAAAGGGCATTTAGCTTTGCATGTTCTCAAATCCTGACATACATCTCTATCTACAATCACTAAGCCGTCTTCATCTCTCTTGAAAATAGCCCCCACTGGACATGCTGCTACGCAGGCTGGATTTGTACAGTGATTACATGCCATAACAAGGTTAAACACACTTATGTTAGGAAAAACCCCTGATTCTTTTTCAGTAAGATTTCGCCAATCTGCTGGGCCAGGTTTCACATCATTCCAGTCTTTGCAAGCTACAACACATGTGTTACAGCCCATGCATCTATTCTGATCAAAATAAAATGCCATCTGCTTATTAGCCATTTTTTCCTCCTATTATTAAGCTCTGGTAATTTTCACTCTACAGTCATTTGCCAACGTCATACCCTGACATATACGTGAAGGGCGCGCATGCGTTAATGTGTTTGCACATCCCCCCACATCAATACCACTGCTATTTTTTTGGTGCCAAGCCCCTTGCCCGATAGCAATAATTTTCCTTGGCACCCTCTGAGTGACAATAGCTGAAGCGTATATTTTACCTCTGTCATTCTCTATAAGTACTCTATCTCCTGTCTGCACACCTGCAACTGCTGCATCATCAGGGTTTAACCATATAGGTTCATAAACTCCATTCTCCCATGTAGCCAAGGACGTTCTATTTTCAGGAAGAAAAGCTTCTTTACCTTTAATGTCTTTTTTATACAGTTCATCTAGATAAGCCACATTATTAAGAGTTGAGTGAGACCTATACATCAAGTGCCAAGTATGCAAAGTAAAGTCATACCCTTTCTTTTCTTTTCCTAATGGATCAGGATGACTACCATCAGCATGTCTTCCTTCTACAAGTGGAATGTACATAGGAATTGGATACACAAATCTTCTACTATTGGAACCTGTCAGGTTGTCTGCATCAGGAATTAATCCGCCATTCAGGAGTGTACCTGAAGTATCATAATTATTATAGCCCCTAGCCTGATAGTCCTCCATTAAGAATTTAGAATAAGCCTCAAACTTACCAGAAGGAGTATTTATGGGATTATTAATCGGATCATTGCGAAAGTCTTTAAAAGCTATAGTTATAGGAAGTTCTGGCTCCCAAGCACCTTTTTCTCTGAATTCTTCCCAGCTTATATCAAAGTCGCCACTTTCCCATCCTTCCTTGAGCCTCTGCTCCATTGTTTTGCCTTCTGTGTATTCAGCTTTTCTGCCCATTGCACCCGCTATTCCAGCGCAAATATCATACTCAGACTGAACCTCTTCAGGAGGAGTTAGCGCTTGAGGAATGGATATTACCTCTGTTGAGAACCAGCCTGTTGAAGCTGCTGGTTTTTCCATTTGCATTGAGCATGGGAGTACATAGTCGGCAAACTGTGCAGATGCGGTCATCCAATGGTCACCGACTACAATTAAATCAGCATTGCTTTTATCTTTAAACATTTCTTGATAATAGTTAAGATCACCACTTTGGTTATTGATGACATTTCCAGCAAAAGTAAAAACAGCTTTAATAGGAGTTTTAAGTCTTTTTATTTGTCCGTCATTCCACCTTGACTTACCTGTTCCTGCATTTTCCACAGCGTCCTGCCAAATAAACACTGGAATAGTGTTTTGAGTTCCATTGTGGTAAAAATTTGTGTGATCAAAACCGCTAACTTTTGTACCATCGTAAAGATATGAAAAATCAGCAACTTTGGAGGGGGGTGTTATATTGTTGTACATACCAGTGCTAGGTCCACTTACCCAACTCCATCTCTGCATTCCATAACTGCCACCCTCTTTACCAAAGTTTTTAGTTACTGCTGACATTATTCTTAACAGCCATACCGGCTGTTCTGACTCAGTGTTTCTCTGCATTCCAGATCCGTTCCATATAGTAATGTTGTTATTCAGCAGCTTATCAGCTATTTTTTTAATTTTTGATGCAGGCACACCTGCAATTTTCTCAGCCCATTCAGGTGTCTTGGGTGTCTGACCATATATTCTAGTTGTTTTCCCATATAGCTCATCATTTGCATTGACGTTATAACCAATCACATCTGGATAAATAGAAGTTTTTGCATTCTCACCTTTATCAACAAGATAAGTATCATTCCCAAATATATAGGCTGACAATGATGCGCCCTCTGGTACAGTATAATCAGTAACATTTTTATGATACGACACCGCACTGGGGTCATCAAACAAACCATGAACATGAGATTTAATAAAATTAATATCTAAATCATTGAAGCGTTCTTTTAACAAATAATATAATATCCCAAGAACTAATGCTGCATCTGTTCCCGGAGTGATATTAACAAAGTCATCTGCTAAAGTAGCTGCAGTTTTAGAAAACCTGGAGTCAACAATAGTCATCTTTTTGCCCATCTCTTTGAGCTGTGTCAAATACCAGTTAGATTGACTTCCCCAGATGGCCTCTAATCCATTATATGACCACAGAAAAATTTCATCTGCATTCACTGAATCACCTCTGCTGTTTCCTTCTGGTATATAACCCACACCTTCAACAAAAGTGGCCATATGATCAAGTGCTGGCCATGAGTAATCATCTCTATACCCAAGGCCACCGCCAAACATTTGCAGAAGTCTTCCTACAGAGGCACCTGACCAGCCTGTGCTATCAGCTGAACCATATGTTTGATGAAAAGCTTCAGGTCCATAATTATTATATATACCCTGCATTTTCTGGGCAATTTCTCTGTAGGCCTGATCCCAAGAAATTCTGACAAACCCACTTATATCGCCCCTTTCTCCAGTTTGTTTAAGGGGGTACTTGAGTCTGTCAGCTCTATAAAACCACTGTTTACGAGATCTACAACGTACACACGATCTTAGTTGAGGATTATAATCTCCATTGCCTAAAGTCCCCGTTTCTTCACTCTCATCAGTGACAATACGTTTGACTACCCCATTATCAATATAGTACTTACTGGAACATCTACCGCCGCAGTTGTGGGGTGTTGCGCCCATGACGGTTTTCCCTTTTATCTCAGGGGCATTTGGTCTCGACTCTTCCGCCTCTTCCATATATGTCTGACCACCTTCACCGCTGGCCCCACATCCATAAATTGCTGCAGTGGCTCCTATCGCAGTCATTCCTTTTAGAAAACTACGACGGCTCACATTACTCTTGTCAAGTAGTTTGTTATCTGTGCTCATATTTATCCTCCTTATACATTTCGACTAAATTATTCATATGTGCCTGGAGCATGTGCCGATTTATGGCACGTAAAACATGCTGTATCTTGCACCGGATAATGACAGCTGTTGCAATGTCTGTTAAGCGGGTCTCTCCAACCAGGTCTATGACTAGATGGTGCTGTAGTTTGATGGCATTCAATACAAGAATCCTCTTTGTGGCAAGTAGTGCAGGAATCTCTATTCCATCTTGCTTCTAAGCCATGCCCTCGTTTTATCCAAGAAGGGGTATGGTTTCTAGGAGTTACCTCTTCATGACATCGAATACAATCTGTCTTATTTGTGTGGCATGCTGTGCATTGGTCTGGATTTGTCTTGCTTGCCTGCCCATGTCTTTTCAACCAAGATGTATCGTGACTAGACGGTTTGTTGGCATCAACCGCCAAGCTAGCACATGCAAAAAGAACCAGTATCCCTAAAATCAATATTACTTTTAATCTCATATATCCTCCTTTTCTAAAAAATAATATTTGCCCAAGCTTCAACGGTGTATATTTTTTCAAGATCACTAGTGTCGTACATCTCACTGTCTTCATAACTAAAATCTACAAGAAAGCTAAAGATATTATTAGGCTCCCATTGACCGCCAACATAATACATCCTCACCGAGTCTTTACGTTGATCGTTTATGTAATCATATTCATATTTGTTGAAATCAGTACCGAGCCATACATCAACAGAATTATTGACCTTTTGACTTATTTCAATTCCGTACTGAACCTTTTCATTACTGCTAACATCTTGATTTTTCTCAACATCCCAATAATCAACTTTAAATGACACATAAGTGTTATATGTAGGAATACCTATTATGTCTAAGTTCCCATAATATCTATCATAATTTCGATTGCCGAAATCTTCATTGTCACTATCGTCAACTGTTCTTACTTCATATCCGCCACCAAAAACAAAATGGTCTCCGAGTCCTTGATAAACAGAGAAATCAAGGAGATCATATTTGTTCTCAGGCAGAAGCGTATATGTTAAAGGATTAACAACGTAAGAATTATATGTATCCACCTCATCTCTTAGTGTTTTATACTCAATACCCACCATAGTGCCTGTTTGAGGCACCTCGAAATTACCCACTAAAAGATATTCTGATGCTGAATTAAGATTGGTATACTCAAATGCAATATTACCGTAAGGTACGCTTTGCTCAAGCCTCGCTTTCGTATAATCATCATCAAGTTCTTCCACATCAAGTTTTATATATTCCGCAGAAATATTAGTTGTGTTTGTAGCTTGAAAGTTTAATCCGCCTCCATAGAAAAAGTCGTTATCAGTATCGATATAATAGCTGACAGGCCTGCCTGCAAAACCATATATATCTAATTTGTTACCTAAATTAGCAGTAAAATCACCACCATCCATTTGAAAAGTATTCAGATGATCAAGATAAAAACGGCCGCCAGTTACATCTGTACTGGGAATAACTTTGTTCATCTCAAATTTCGCTTGATATACACGTGGCGCCCAATCATTATCTTCAAGCTCTCTATCCAAAGAATCTTCGTAATAATAATAATAACTATCGCCCCAATCACGATTTGAATCACCATCAATATCATCTGCAAAGCGTGAGAATAGAGTAGTACTTATAGTGCCCTGACCAATTTCTACGGGGGTAGTATTCGCTCTTAAATACTGATAAAAGTTCTGATCGCTGGTATAGTCATTTGTTTGCAACCTATACCTTGATGTTAGGCTCAGATTTAATTTTGTTTTTCCCATAGGAAGCCCTCGATACATCTCTTTAAACTGACCTGGAGATGCATGCATAGACCATGAGTCCGGAGTGACATATCGAAAATCTTCAAAAGCTGATACTGGGAATGCCAAGACTCCAACCAATAATAGCGCATAGAAAATGCGCAACAAGTTAACCATAAAACCTCCTTTTTAGATTTAATAAACAAAATACTTACACTCTTACTATAAAGAATTATTTGTAAATGTAAGCTGGGAAGTTTTGGTGATTTAATGGTGAAGAAGTGGGTATTTAAGGTTAATAATTATTTTTTACATAAGAATACAAATTTATACTTTTATCTGTTATACCAAACTTTTTACGAATATTTTTTCGATGGGTCTGGACCGTATCAATAGATACATTTAGTTTTTCTGCAATTTCTTTGGTGGAATATCCTGATTTTATATAGTTGCAAACAACGCTTTCAGAGTGAGTGAGATTTGTTAACTCATCGCTATATTCTCTGTTATTGAAATGATCTTTTAAGGTTTGCATTCTTTGTAAAATATCAGACTTAAGCTCTCTACGTATTTCAGAATTATTCTCTGTTGCTAAGTCATTAAGCATGGGTTCCAATTGAGAAGAAGCGTATCTACATAGTTCTTTAACGTTTTCTTCATTTTCTAGAGTCATTGCTTTTATAACATTCCTGAGCGCTATATTTTTTTCTTCTACCATTTTTTTCTCATTAATAAGTTGGTATTCAAGGTTTTTAATTTCTGAAATGTCAATAAAAATGAAAGAATAGTACTTATCGTCCTCTATATCCATAGCGTTAATAGTCGCCAATATACACAGAGAAGAACTTGGAGTTATCAATTTTAATTCACCTGACCAAGTATTATCAGGTTCTAAATTTCTCATAACATCTCTAATACTTACCAACCCCCCTTCAACAATCAGAAAACTATCAACATCTATATTTTTAAGACTTTGAGAATTTAAACCGACAATATTTTTAGCAGTATCATTTAAAGTGTAAATATTCATATTAGAATTAAAAATAAGTATTCCAGCATTTGTTGATAAAAAAATTGATTTAAAAAACTTTTTAGATTTTCTCAGCTCAAAAGTTTTTTTATTTACCTCACTCTTTAACATTTGGTTCCTCACCACAACTCCAGATACATCATTTAGCATTAAAATGTAGCCGCTAAAATTTTGTGCAACATTATCTAAGGAACTTACTCTCATTAAAAAATAGTCCCTATTATTAAAGGTTATATATTCTTCTTTTTTATCTGACATTTTACCAAATGTAGCAAAAAGCGAATCACAGTCGGTACCAAACAGATCACAAACACACAAATTGTCCTGATTCAGATATTTTTCGAAATATTCTTTCGCGGCTGCGTTAAGTTCAATGATATCGCCATTCTTATCTGTAATAATAATTAGGTCGCTGGCCCCTTCAAAAACATTTTGATACTTATTTTTTGAAAGTGTCATTTCTCTATTTGTTTTCATAAGCTCTTCTTGCAAAACATCAATTTTTGTTTCAACCCATTCTTTTAAAAAGATTGTTTCGCAAGCATCATATGTTTTTCTGATTACTGATTGTAAATATCGTACATCTTCATTAGCGTAACCGGTTAAATTATTAACTTCTTCTTCTATAACATGAACAATTACCTTCCAACATGACATAAAAAAATCCAGAGTCACACCTCTGTAATGATGCCTTCTGGCAATACTAACAATAGATGACAACAACTCCGACTTGTGCTCTACTATTTCAATATAGGATAATTCACGGGGAAAAGAGAGACAATTTTCAACCACTGAATGCATTGCTTTAAAAGTATTGAACACATCTTCTCTTTTAGCGGTTGTAAATTGAAAAAAATTTGAGCCTTGCGATACTTCGCTTACTTTTTGACCAAGAGCGTCATAGTCACTAAAAACTTCGTCCAATATCTGTTTTAACATGGAAGAATCAATCCTCAATCTTGTCATAATAAAAAATAGCAAGAAAAAATCACATTATCAAGCTATATATACCAATCGGTCTAATATTTGTTATAACAAAACACTATTTCTTAGCTGCTGTACGTTATAGACTACTTAAATGTGAAAGCATCTCGGCAAATCACAATAAAAAAAATCAACAATTATTGGTAAGCCTGTAACAAAAAATAAAGTTGTTACAGACTTACCAATATAGTAAAATGCTATCAAATATTAACTGATCCCCATTCTGTAATAAAATCATTAATATAAAAAGCAACTTCGTTAGGTTTATCCTCTTGTACCCAATGACCAGCCTGCGGAATATATTGCACTCTAACTGGCCCCTTGATTGCATTCTTGAGCAAACTAGCTCCATCTTTTGACATAAAATTGTCATTTTCTGCCCACATTACAAGTGTTGGACATTTTATGTTGCTATGATCTACATCGGTATCACTTTGCTTCGGGTCGGCTGAAACTCGAATTAATGATTTAAATCCAGTCAAGCCAGGTCCCCTTCCCCAAAACTGAAGGTAATTCTGTTTGCAGTTCTTGTCTGTGAATGGTGATCCATCATAGCTTCCCATACGAAGCAATGCTGGAAAATTTGCCACTGCTTGCCCCATAGCAGCCTGAAGCATTTGATCGTCAGCACCGTCAAGCGCAGCCAGACCTTCTACCTCACACACAGGCCACTGATCAAAACATACCGGATCAATGAGTACTAACCGGTTTATATATTCACTATATTTAGAAGCCAGGATTTGAGCAACACCGCCGCCATGATCGTGGGCAACCAAAATAGCTTTACCTTTTATCCCTAGACCTGCTATAACTTCCTTGACTATTTCTGCCTGATTAACAAGAGAATGATTAAAATCATCCAAAGGCATATCAGATTGTCCATAACCAATCATATCCATTGCATAAGTTACGTAATCGTCATCCAAAGCTGCCTGTACATGTCTCCACAATCGGGCATTAGTAGGTATACCGTGTAACATTAATATAGGAACACCTCGCTCTCCTTTCTTTTCAACATTTACAGAAAATTCTTTTTCATTAAACTTAACTGTTACTTTCATAAAAAGACCTCCATCAACAATATTAGACCTCTCGGTCTTGTTTAAAACAAGCGACAATCATACCATCCTGTATATTATTATCATTACACACATTATGGTAGACACTCATTTATCACCCTTTCTTGTTTCGTAGACCTATTGGTATAGTATCTTAACTAGCTATTTTTGTCAAGCTTCTGAATTGATTTTAGTATTACAGTTTTCCAAACCTATATCTTAAGTAAGTATCTTTAATGAATTTAAAATTACCAATTGACTTTTATAGCGTATATACCTATAAACATATCAGTCTAGTGGGGTATTACTGAGTGAAAAATAATATAAAACAATTAATTATCCAAAAAACAACCAAACTTATTTACAAAAAAGGCATTAAAAGTACTTCGATAAATGAGATTTTAGCTGAAACTGGAATATCAAAAGGGAGCTTATATTTTCATTTCAAAAATAAAAAAGACATTGTTGATACTGTTCTCCAGAATGAACGAGCAAAATTTTTAAATTTTTTTGAAAATTCATTGAGAGGTAATAACAGTTATGAAAAGCTATTGACTTTTCTCGATAGTCTATACGAGTTGCAATATAATAGTAATTTTACAGGCGGATGCATTTATGCAAACACTGCCATAGAATTTGCAGAAGAACAAAATGAATTAACAATCTTTGCTATATCGTCACTGGATGAATGGATAGCAAAAATTGAAGAATTAATACAAAATGCCCAAAATGAAAATCATATTAGAAAAGACTTAAGTGCACATATGATCGCTGAACAAACTATAGCAACCATAGAAGGCGGTATTTTATTAAGTAGGACTAAAAAAAACCCAGTACCGCTAGCTAATAGTATTAAAATTTTAAAGCAAACATTACTGTCAAAATAAAAAAGTAGCAAACACGTAATTTTGATCTCTTTAAATTTATACTTAACTTTTACTGCCATAAACTATATTATTATATCCCAAATTTTCTAAGCATTTTGCTTTCTTCAGTAAAAATCCATTCGAATAATAAGAAAATTCTTTTCCCTCAAAGAAACTTATTCTCAACGATCGTTTATTTCTACAATCTCAAAAATATAAGATACTAAAAGTTTAAAACAAATTAAATAGGTTAACATTAAGTGAGTATTCCGATTCTAATTGAGCCACTTCTCCGGTGATTGAGAGCCGTCAGTCCGGCAAAAAGAGCCATTTTTCATAAAGTTTCTTTAACAGCATAATGTTCAGTAGTATAAATACATTTATAGGGAGGTCTTGAATGACCGACTATCCTGAAATCCTGTGTATTTATACATGTGGGGTAAACTATATGAGTATGTATCGGAGTTATTTGTCGCATACTAAAAATGGACAATATTCTGATTGTAAACAGGCGTTTTCAAAATGAAAGCCCGATATTTCCATTAATTAACGGGCACGTATAGAAAAATTTTAATAAATCTTAATCTTATATTGATCCCTTTCCGGAATCAACCGGCTTCGATTCTGGAAGGGTGGATCAGTTCATAACGGACACCTGGATATTTAGAGCCAGAATATTCAGTTAAGCAAATTGAAAAAATCGCAATAAGTCTAAAAGTAACAAAATACCACAAAAAAATACTAGCCATTTTCCTATTCTGTTTAATGTCAACAAAACAAAATAGGAGGCAGAGTAATGCTACAATCAAAAATTTTTAAGATTCTGTGTATCTTTTGTGCGGTAATTTATCTTTTACAGATAAACACTGTATTTGCACAAACAAAAAATTATTCAGAAGCTACAAAGAGTATCATCAAGTATCTTAATAAGAAATCCCAGGGTAAAGCAGATATAAGTGTTAAAAAAGAAATTAGAATACCGGAGTCTGATTTTTATTATGTGTTACTTGATTTCAACTTAGGTAATAAATCAAAAGAATTATCGTTTATAACCAACGGTAAATATATCACGAATGCTCTGTTTGATCTCAAGACCGGTAAAAATCTTGCAAAATATTACGAAAGTATTTCAAAGACTATTGATGTAGAAGTGTCAAAAGATGAAGTTTACTTTGGCGAACCGAAAAATGCAAAAGTTAAAATTATTGTATTTTCTGATTTTGAGTGTCCTTATTGCAAAAAAATGTCGAATGAGCTTGGCTCTTTTTTTAATAAGCATAAAGATGACATAGTAATATACTACAAACATTTCCCCCTATCCTTCCACAAAAACGCCAAATTGCTTGCTAAAATCTATGAGGCAGGAAAACACTTCGGCTATGACTGGAATATGTACCAATACAGCTATAAAAACAAATCCTATGAAGAAATAACAGGTATATTTGAGAAGAAACTCAAAGAAGATGAAATGGGCAAATTTTACAAAATACTAAATTCTCCCTCTATTACTCAGAAAATTAAGAAAAATATGAAACAGGGTAAAGATATAGGTGTGAGAGGCACTCCATATCTTCTTATTAACAGTCACCCCATAAATGGCTATCAGCCTGAGTTGATTAAAAATCTTATCAAAAAGGAATTAGAGAAATAGAGGGGTGACGGATGTTCTTGAAAAATTACTACATTAAACCCTTTATTATAGAATTTTTGCTTGCCATAGTGGTTATGTTTTACGGACAATATTTGCAACTCCCCAGTTCTATTAGCACAGGACTTGGCATTGGTATTCTATTATTGTCCATTCACCGTTTTTACAAGATGATGATGAGATCGACCGAAGTGAAATCTTTGGCACTTTCTAAACCTGTTACATACAGCGTTGCAAAGGCGAAGCCGAATAAAGATAAGACTTTTATCGGCAAGGGTTTTGTATGGCAGAATAAGCACGTTCAAAGGATGTATGATCTTTCACAACAGGAAACTTTGCTTAAATATTTTGATATGAGTAAAACCGGTGGCAATCCGGCAATTCATGGTGTCGGCTATTCCGATGAGAAAAGTATATCATTGCCTAACAAATCACTTGCTTTGCAAACTGCCGTTGTAGGCGGAACAGGAAGCGGAAAAACAAGACTTCTCGAATCACTTGCAACACAAGGAATACTTAGAAACGAGCCTGTTATTATCTTTGATCCAAAAGGCGATAATGAGCTTGTGGACAGGATGTATGATGTATGTATGCGTTCAGGCAGAGAAGATGATTTCCAGTTTTTCTCTTTAGCTCACCCCAAATATAGTTTAACTTATAACCCATTAGATAATTTTGCAAAACCAACCGATTTGGCATCAAGAATGCGGTCTATTATGGAAGTCGGTAATGATCCTTTTTATGCTGATTTCGTTTGGAATGTGATTTTAGGTGTCTGCAAAGGATTAATGTCACTCGGCGAAGCTATAACACTTGATAATATAGACAAATATGCTCTTGGGGAGACCAAAGATCTCTTTAAAAGGGTAAAGCGGGCTTATGATGAGGTGAAAAACAAAGATACCGAAAAAAATAAAATGCTTGAAGATGCTTATAAGTCTTTGGCTAACCTCATGGAATATCCCGGAGATTTCTTTATCAAGGTTCGCTCTAATCTTGCACCAGTTTTAAGTTCTTTGACATATGGTGAAATCGGCACACTTCTTTCAAGCATACCTTCAGACATCACATGGGAAAAAGTAATTAATAAAAATCGTGTCGTTTATTTTTATCTTGGCAGTATGCTTGATGCGACCGTTGCTAAAAAC
>Ga0114985_100074_pt1 | contig 17326 bp, 15 predicted proteins | sample Shrwel1BS1Day9_FD_89592 | JGI IMG/M metagenome (GOLD analysis project Ga0114985, IMG submission 89592) | Subsurface microbial communities from deep shales in Ohio, USA - Utica-3 well 1 S-1-Day9 | ecosystem: Environmental > Aquatic > Deep subsurface > Shale gas/oil reservoir > Produced water/Flow...
ATCTACTCCCGTGCTATCAAAATGAAAGAAGCCTGACTTCTGAAATAATCTAAGCAATTCTTGTTGTGATGCATTTCTATTTGTAGAACCTACTCTAACTAAAAACTCATTTTTATTCGTCTGGTAAGGCTTAGTTTTTCCCTTAGGAATATCTATTAATATTATCCTCTTATGATCTATTTCTCTTTTTTCAATCTCTAAATTTATCTCAGGGATAACATTATTCCTCGCAATATTCATTATCCATTCTTCATAGTTAAATTCATCATCTATTCCTTCTACTTGCCCATCATCATCTACACCTATTAATATTATTCCTCCAAATGAATTTGACAAAGCAACCATCTCTTTTGCTAGAGAATATGGTCTTACTTCAGCTGATTTAAATTCTATTGAAGAATTCTCTCCCTGAGCCAAAATCTCTTTTAGATTGCTTGCGGTCATACATCACACCCCACCTTCCGAATACTACTCCCTATATATTATTATATCATACTCACTCTCAAAACAAACGATAATCTATTTTCTATTTAATTAATTTCTTAATCTCAATCTTAGCCTCAACCTCAGCCTTACATATAACCTTCTTTACGCAACTCTTCTAAACCTCCACCGTCTTCCTTATCCTGCGCTCGCCCCGCTCGCTCAGCAATATTAGAAAACTCACCAGTCTTTAGTTCTTCAATTATCTCCGTTGGCGTACTAGCTGTCGATTCCACAGGATTAGTACATGGTGCACAGCCTAATGATCTATATCTATTCCCATCACCTTGATCAAAGTAAAGCGAAACCATCGGAATATTTTCTCGCTCAATATACTCCCAAATATTTAATTCCGTCCAATCTAACAACGGATGAATCCTAACATGAGTCCCTGGTGCAAAGTCAGTCTTATACTGACTCCAAAACTCCGGTGGCTGATCACCGATATCCCAATCATTATTTCTATCTCTTGGTGAAAAATATCTCTCCTTAGACCGTGTTCCTTCTTCATCAGCTCTTACCCCAACGATTACGCCTGTGTATGGCTCAGTATTCTTATCAATTTCATACTTTCCGGTCTTATGATTCATTCGATATCTAGGCCAATTACCGTTTAACGTATTTTTTAATCCGGCAGTCTTTAACTTCCGACAACAATCTAATCTAGTAGCATTTCCATCCGGAAAAGTCTGCTTCTCTTCCAAAGCCTTTGTATTCTGACCATAAATCATATCTAAATTCCATTCTTTAGCCAATCTATCACGGTGTTCTATCATTTCCGGGATCTTATAATTAGTATCAATATGTACCAATGGAATCGGCACATGTCCAAAAAATGCCTTCCTCGCTAACCATAATAATACGGTGCTATCTTTACCGATCGACCATAGCATACTTAAGTTCTTAAATTCGCTATACGCCTCTCTTAAAATATGAATTGCTCTATTCTCTAACTTATCCAAATGGTCCATAGGTTAATTCCTCCCTTATCTTTATCTTGCTCCATCTCCAAATATAACAACTCGTACAGTCTGTAACAAAACTTTAATATCCAATAGCATACATTGTCTCTTTATGTACAGCAAGTCCAACCGTGCTTTCTGATGAGGACTTAACTCATAACCTCCGGTCACCTGCGCTAGACCCGTTACCCCTGGCTTAACTAATACTCTATCTCTAAATTGTGGATACTCCTTACTAAACTCGTCCACAAAGACATCTCGTTCCGGACGCGGCCCAACCAAAGTCATTTGCCCCTTTAATATGTTAAAGAATTGAGGTAATTCATCTATCCGAGTCTTGCGAATAAACTTACCTACCTCAGTTACCCGCATATCATTCTTTTGAGCCCAGACTGGACCTGTCTCAGCTTCAGCGTTCGCTACCATCGACCTGAATTTATAGATCGTAAATTTTTTGCCATTCAATCCGACTCTCTTCTGTTTAAAGATAACCGGTCCTGGACTCTCTAATTTAATCGCTATTGCCGTCATGATCATTATGGGTAGAGTTAATATCAAACCAATTATCGAACTTACTATATCTATTAATCGTTTATTAGCTAAATAAAACTGATAACCTAGATCCTGACTGCGTTTTCGTTCAAATGCTGCTCTACTAACCCTTGAATTAATGACTTTAGATTCTAATTCAGCCATCTATTGTTCACCCCTCGTAAGATAATACTCCACCTATTATATATATCTATATCATAATTCCATTCTACCAACTCTTAATCAATAAAAATGTAACCACTATCACATCTTAAAATATTATTGTGCTTTTTATCACACTCACTTATCTATTTCAATATTAAATTCCAATTTCCTTCCTATTTTCATAAAATAGCACAACACGTTATAATAACTATCTCCAACCAAGTGCAGTCTTTAACTTATTAACAAAAAAGTTATCGAATACCTTAACCGTCTTCTTATAATACTTCGGGGCAACACACTCTACTTCTTCATCATTAATCACTAATCCTGCATTCTGTAGATAAAACTTTACGTCATTGCCTACCAATCCTTTTAGCCTTTTTACTCCTTGCTCTAAGCACACACTTCTTCTATCAATAGAATGGACATCGCTACCTATTAATTGTACTAAGTTATGTTTAACTAAAATCTCTGCTGTATCTTGCACTTTTGAACCAAAATGTCCTAATAAACTTCCTGCATTAAGTTGAAAATAAATCCCCTGCTTAACCCAATTATAGAGATAATTAGGTTCTTCTCTGACCCACCTGTAACGCTCTGGATGACTAATGATCGGGATATACCCCAACACTTGCAAGTCGTAAAAGACATCCTCTATATAGTTTGGTAGATATCCAAACGGCAGTTCTAATAATAGATAACGACTATCATTAATCGTAATCACTAACCCTTTTGCTGCCCGTTCTCCTAAATCTGGAGTTACATAAGTCTCAGCACCGGTCAAGACTTGTACATCTAACCCTTCCTTACTAATCATTGTTTGTAACTTAGCGGCTTTCTCTTTGATTTTTTTCATATTCAATTGATAGTTACCTCTTAAATCGTGCGGTGTCGCTACCATCTTCTCAATCCCTTGTCGTTCTGCCTCTTTAATTACCATTAATGCTTCTTCATAACTCTTTACTCCATCATCTATCCCTGGTAAAATATGAGTGTGCAGATCGATCATTATTTATCACCTCAGTATTATTCTTATGTATTCATATTCTATCTTTATGCATTAACCCTCTCTCCATAGTAGTAATAATCATAATACTTTTCATTCCCATAGTAGATAGTATCTCTATTAAGCACCGTACCGATCACATTGGCTCGTACTTTATCTAAAGTCTCCCTTGCTTTAATCAATACTTCCTTAGATGTCATCTGTGAGGCTACTACTAATACAAAGCCATCCACTTTATCTGCTAAGACGGTAGTATCAGTTACAGCGATGACCGGCGGGGTATCGATCAAGACTAAGTCTGCTTTTGCTTCCGCAGCTTTAATCACTTCCTTCATCTTAGCTGAACCGATTAATTCCACCGGATTAGGTGGGATCGGTCCACTACTGACCACCTGTACACCTTCTACTCCGCTCTCTCTCAAACCCCCAGCAAACTCTATCTTATCCGTTAAGATCTTACTCAATCCGGTATGATTAGTCATCTTAAAGAATCGATGCTGCATAGGTTTGCGTAGATCAGCATCAATAATAATTACTCGTTTACCTTCTTGTGCTATTGAAATCGCTAAATTAGCTGTCGTTAATGACTTCCCTTCTTCGGGACTACTACTTGTCAACGCTATCGTTTTCAATGGTTGATCGGGACTTAAAAAAGAAATATTAGTGCGCAGACTCCGATATGCTTCTGCTGCTGGTGATTTTGGATTATATTTAGTTATTAATTCATCATCTCTAACTTCTTCTCTCCTAATCAAAATCCCCACCCCTTCCATATCCTCGTGTATGATCGATCTGTTCTAAGTCAGGAATTGTACCCAATACCGGTAGTCCGGTTAATCTTTCAATATCTTCCTCACTCTTAACCGTATCATCAAAATACTCTAATAAAAATACCAGGCCGATCCCAATAAAAGCTGCTAAGAATGCTGCAATCACTATATTCAACTTTATATTCGGTTTGATCGGTATCTCTTTAACGATCGCTGGGTCGACTACCACTAGATCTGACGTCTGCATCGCCTTTTGAATCTGAACCTCTTCCTTCTTTTCCATCAACATCGTATATATCTTTTCAGTTACCCTACTCTTACGCTCCAATCGTGTTAACTGTAATTCCTTCTTAGGTAATGAATTTAACTGATCATTCAAATTATTGATCTGTTCTTCATAAATTCCCTGTTGAGCTTTGGTCGTTATGATCTTAGTCTGCAAATCGATGATTTTACCTTGTAAAGATTGATAGAGCGGGTTAATCGTCTTCGTCCTAGCGCTAACTGTCTCCTTAACTGCCGCTGCCAATCGTTTTTGAATTTCATCTATCTCTTTTTGCAATGCTATTATCTTAGGATGTTTATCCGTATAAATCTCTTTTTGGCTTGCTAGGCGAACTTTTAATTGAGCTAGCTTAGTCTGATAATTCTCAACTATCGGATTCTTAGTAATTGTCTTAGTTGAGACTATCTCTTTATTCTGTCCGGTCAAGCTCTTCTTTACTTCTTGCAATCCAGCTTGATACTCTTTCAACTCCACATCCGTCTTAGCCGCTGCTGTCTCTAGTTCAGTCAACTTATCTAAGGTTACCTTCGCCTGTTCAGTCGGCAATATAACGCCCTGCTCTTCTTTATAAGCCAATAACTTGTCCTCAGCATTAGCCAGTTGCCCTTTTACAGTAGCTAATTGATTAGCAATAAAATCAGCTGCCCCTTGTAAGTCCGTTTGATTTATCCGCTGGTTTACTTCTTTAAATTTAGCAACTAACGTATTAGCTATTTTCTTCGCCGTTACTGGGTCCGGATAATTCACAGTAATATTAATCAGATTATCTTCAGCATTCCCAGCAATACTAATTCGGTCTCTTAATGCTTTAGGTTCGATCAGTTCTCCTGTCTCTTCTTCTCTTAAATCTAATTCCTTAATAACCTTCTCAATAATCCGCCTACTCTTTAACAACTGTGTATAAGTAGCAACCTTATCAGTCTGCCCTGTTAACAAAGATAATTTCTCATCAAATAAATTCTGAACTCCCTGGTCCTCTTTAATCATTACTAGAGTAGAAGTCTGATAAACTCGCTGCATCTGCATACTTACCACATAACTAATTACAACTGCCAATATGCAGATACCGATAATTAACCATTTCTGTCGCCAGATTATATTAAAATATTCTCTTAAATCAATCTCTATCATCTCATCCTCTAATCGCTCCATGATCTTCCTCCTAATTTTAATAGTAATATCAATTCTAAAGACTAGTTTTCAAGCATAATCAATTGATGTTAGCCATTTAGAATGAAGCAGACTGGAGTAAAGATAAGCATAAATAAGCTGTTTTTGTTTGACCGTAGGGAGTTTAAAACAGCTCATGCTTATCTTTAAGGAAGTCGTAGCGGAATTCGTAGGCGGTATCAATTGATTATGCAAACATCTTAGATATCAATCTTGTTTGCCCGATAGTATTTATTTAATTCAAAAGATCTTTCAATGAATTCAACCCACCTACAAAGAAGAAAAATCGTTGCCAATCATACTTTGTCTTCGGAATATAGACCGTGTCTCCATTTTTTAAATTAGGATTATTAGACTTTTTATTAAATATCTTGGCTAACTCTAAACTTTCAGTTCTCTTTCCGGAAATATATTTAGCTTTATTGCTAGCTCTATCGGTCAATCCTCCGGCTTGAGCGATCAAGTCACTTAAATGCACTCCTCGCTTCAACTTATATTTGCCTGCTTTTCTTACTTCCCCTAAAACCGTAACCTCAATAGTATCCTCGGGGATATATAAAACATCTCCATCTTCTAATTTATAATTTTGCAAAGTATTATCCCCATTTAATAATGACTCCAACTCTATTAGTAAGGACTTATTATTTCGTGTTAATTTTACATGTGCCAAATCAGCTAATTGATTAACTCCACCTGCAAAAGAAATAGCATCTAATATTCGCTTCCCTTTTTGCAGTTGATATGTACCCGGTCTATTAACTTCACCTAATACTGTGACTCTAAACCTTTGATACTTCTCTAAAGCTACATTAACTTGCGCTTCCTGTAATTTAATATACTGACGCAATCTAGTATCAAGCACCTTAGTCAGTTCTTTCACTGTCAATCCTATTGCTTTAATCTCTCCTACTAGCGGAAAGTTTATTTTACCATCTGGCCCCACTACTGTTTGCCGCTGCAGGTCTGGATGCCCCCAGACAGAAATAAAAAGCTGGTCATCAACACTTAATTTATAATCATTAGCCCATATTCCTACTGAATTAATCAAGACCATCAAGATTAAAATACCTAACACTAAACTTACCCTACGCACCATAATTCCCCCCTAGGCAATCATATTTTCTATAAAGCGACACATTACATTTTTTTACATATATAAATAAAAATAAAGGCTCCACAACGGAGCCTTTATTAATATACCATAATCATCTTTATTTGTCAAACAATACCAACTAATTACCTATCTTAATTCTTACTTGTCTTGACCTTCATAATAAATGAGTGTGTAATCATTCGATGAATAAACTTTCTTAGCTCCCATCGGTAACACTTTATGGACCTGTTGCCAAGCACTTTGGTCCATTATAGCTAATGCCTCATTTCTTTGTTGAAAATAATTAACTAATTTTGTTTTACTATTGATATCATGAATCAAAAAACCGGTATAAACAGCTAGAGATTCTGGTTCTCCATAATTAAAACCAACGATATTCTTAACTCCCTTTTCTTCTCGAAACTGTTTCAACTTATTAGCAATCGGTCTTTTAGTATATCCTTTACTTGCCAACGGTACTACCGCTACGGAGAAGTTAAAGATAAAAATCAAGACCAAAAAACTAATCAAGTATGGCGTCCAATAATACTTCTTCTTAAAGATTAAAAACAGACCAAATATTCCTAAAATCATAAAAGAAATTCGAGCTGGATTCATCAAAGCTCGCAGAGCTATTCCTTCGGCCGACTTTGGTATTGCTGCCCCAATTGCAATAAAAGCACAAATCGTCAACACTACTGGTATACTCAAAAATTTACTATTTGCCTCTCCTTTAATTACCTTCTGACACAAATAAGCTACTAAAAGAGCAGCTGCCGGATAAATCGGTAATAAATAAAAGACTAGCTTACCACTAAATAACGAAAAGAGAATTAAAGGCAGCCAAAACCAAGCCAACAGAAACTTAACATCAGTTGTAATCTCTTTTCTCTGCTTAATAAAGTAAATAAAACTAGAAATCAAAAGTGGTGACCATGGAAAGGTTGTCGCCGGTAACGTCATTAAATAATAATAAAACGGTTTATTATGAGCAAAAGAATTGACTGCTCGTCCAAAAGTTTGCACCACTAATAACTGATAAGCATACTCCTTCCCGCCACTAATCACTGCCGGAACCAACCAAAGCAAGATAACACCTAAGAAGACTCCCAAACCTTTACCTAACTTAAGTCGTTTAAACTCAGCCAAATTGCCATCTAATATAATAAAACCCGGAATCACCACTAACGGGACCAAAAAACCAGCTGGTCCTTTAATAGCGGTCGCAATTCCCATTAATAAATAGACTAAAAGGTAGTATCTCCCTTTTATTCGGTCGTCATCCTTCGTCTGATAGCCCATATAAAATGAAAGCAAAGCTCCGATAATGAAGATCGCCATTAACAAATCCATCCGAACAAAGATCGCTAACCCCGAAAATAGTAACGTAGTAGCCAATATTAACCCTGGCAGTAGGGAATATTTCTCCCCTAAAATCACCTTGCCGAAATGCGATGTTAATAAAACTATAATTATTGCGGCCATTATACTTGGTAACACCATAGCTAACGTTGAATATCTTCCAAAGATAGATTTGCTCAAATTTAACACCCAAAAATAGAACGGTGGTTTATCGGAATAAAACTCACCCCCAAAATGAGGAACTAACCACGTTCCAGCAGCTGCCATTTCACGCGCAACCTCTACATATCGCAATTCATCTCTATAATGCAAATCTCGGTTAACTGTAGATGGTAAATATAGAATACCACAGAATATAACTAATAATAAAATATAAATAAGACTCCGTTTAGATAGACTTAACTCCATCCTACTTTTTCACCTCTTTTTATTTAGATTCTTATTCTAATTCCTGATCAGTTACTGTTTCCCCTTTATTCTTCTTAATTAAGGTCAAGTTTCTTAAATAAATGAAAGAACCAGTCGCTTGCCCCACTATAAAGACCGGGTCCCGCCGATGAATAGCATAAGTTAATAAGGTTAAACTCCCTAAGATACTGAAGTACCAAAAAGCAGTAGGAATTACACTTTGTTTGGCTTTTTCTGAAGCTAACCATTGGATTATAAACCTTAATGAGAACATAGCCTGTCCGATAAAACCTACAATCACCCAACCTATTGCCATTATTCGGTCTCCTCCTTAATTGTGTAGTCTATATTTCGTTTTTGCATCCATCTCACAGCCAAAGTATCAATTAATCCTTTCCACAATCTATTATTGATTCCGTATTTTGATTCACCATGTCTCCGAGAAAAATGATTAACCGGCACCTCTGCTACTTTATAACCATTCAACTTAGCTAAAGTAGGGAAGAAACGATGCATTCCCTCAAATAAATAGTACTCCTTGACAACTTCCTGTTTAAATAACTTCAAAGGACAACCAGTATCTACTATATCTTCATGAGTTAATCTATTTCTAACTCCATTAGCAATCTTTGAAGAAAGTTTTTTAACCCAAGTATCCTGTCGATCTTCTCTAATTCCACAGACTACATCATGGTCTTCACTGCGTGGTAAGAGTTTAAGAATATCAGCTGGATCAACCTGCAAATCAGCATCTAAAGTTGCCACTAAACGGCCAGTAGCCTTCTCAAACGCCGCAGCAAAAGCAGCTGTCTGTCCGTTATTTTCTGTAAAATGATATACCTTAACTTCCTCATATCTAGCAGCTAATTCATCTAAAAGTTCACTACTTCCATCAGTACTCCCATCATCAACATACACAATTTCAAAAGAATCTATCTCATCTTCAAGAACCTCTCTAATTCGATCGGTTAGCGGAATTAAATTATCGTATTCGTTATAAACTGGAGCAACTACTGATAATTCTACTTCATATTCTTTCATCATTGATTTCCTCCTTTTCCAAACCACACCATTATTATTTCAATACTCCTTTTAAAAATCCTGCTATCCACCTTTAATCAATAACTTTCAATTACTATCAGATTCTGTTTGATAATAGATTAACAAATATCCATTAGACGAATATATTCGACTAATTCCGCTAGGTAATCTTTTCTTTAATTTAGGCCATTGGTCCTGTTGGATCACTGCCAATACTTTATCTTTTTGGTGAAAATAATCTATCATTGCCTGCTGATTATTAATCTCTTTAACAAAAACATTAGTATAAACTGCTAAAGCATCCACTTCATTATATCGATAGGCAACTAAGTTCGTTACCTTTTTTTGTGTTTTAAATTCCTTTAATTTAATAGCTAACGGTTTCATAGTATAATCTTGACTTAAAGCTGGAACAGTAGTTATTGAAAAGTTCAAGATGAAAATTCCCAACATTAAAACAATCATACACGGAACTAAATAATACCGCTTTTTTAATAAAATAATCAATCCGATTAAACCAATCACCAAAAAAGAAATAATCGCTGGTCTCAATCCAGAACTCAAAGTAATTCCTGATACTGATTGTGGTAAGGCTAACCCGCCCCCGCCTAACATAACCAATGTTAAAAGAGCCGGAACGACTATGAATTTCTTGCTAGCTTTACCGGAAATAATCTCTTTAAATAGATGAGCTACTAACAAAACAGCCGCTGGATAAATAGGTAATAGATAAATTACTAATTTACCACTAATTAAGGAAAATAAAATAAACGGTAACCAAAACCAGACTAATAAAAATTTAACCTCCCATCTTAAAGTACCCCTATTTTTAATCAAATAAATAAAACTACTAATTAAGAAGAAAGTCCACGGCAAAAATGTCACCGGATACGTCATTAAATAGTAATAAAACGGCCGAGCATGCGCAAATGAATTAAGAGCTCGTCCAAAAGTTTGCACTACTAATAATTGATAAGCGTAATCTTTCCCTCCGCTAATGAGAGCCGGTACTATCCATAACAAAACTACTCCTAAAAAAAGCCCCAAGCCTTTTTTTAACTCCATCTCTTTTAATTCGGCTAAATTTTTTTCTACTAATAGAAATGTCGGAATCACTACTAACGGAACCAAAAATCCCGCCGGTCCTTTAATCGTCGTAGCTAATCCCATAAATAGATAGAGCAAAAAATAATATTTTTTCTTAGCCCTGCTCCCTTTATAACTGCTATAACCAAAGTAAAAAGAAATTAAAGTAGCCATAATAAAGATTTCCATCAATAAATCCATTCTAACAATTATTGATAATCCAAAGAATAATAAGCTGGTCATTAATATCAACCCGGCTAAAAAAGCGTACTTTTCATTCAGTAACTTACAGCCTAACCAAAAGGTTAATAAAACGATGATAATACTAGCCAATATACTCGGCAAGGCCATCGCTAAAGTTGAATAAGTACCAAAAATCAGCTTACTGAGGTTCAAAATCCAAAAATAGACCGGTGGTTTATCAGCATAAAATTCGCCACCAAAATGAGGTACTAACCACGTTCCACCTGCTGCCATCTCACGCGCAACTTCCACGTATTTTAATTCTTCTTTTCCATGTAAATCTCGATTGACCGTGGAGGGCAAATATAAAATTCCACAAGCTAAAACTAAGATTAGAATATAAATGATACTTCTTTTTGATAGTAATAGACTAGACTGCATCTCCATTCTCTCCTTAAATTTTCTCGTTCTAAACTATCCCATCTATATTCTAACGGTCTAACATTAGTTAGCTATTAAAAAAAGATTAAAATTTGATTAGAAAATAAAAAACAACAACCCCTTTTGAGGATTATTGTTTGGGTAACTTAACTATTACTATAGTTCCTACTCCTGGCTTACTCTTGATGTCTATCTCTCCTTGATGCACCTTGACAATCTCTTGAGCAATTGCTAAACCTAAACCATGACCACCTTGTCTCTTACTTCTAGCTTCATCTACCCGATAAAACCTATCAAAGATATTAGCAAGATCTTTTTTAGCTATTCCAATACCGCTATCTTTAACTCTAATTTCTATATTTTCACCTTTGTCTACAGTACTTAAAGTAATCTTCCCATCATCTGGCGTATATTTAATACTATTATCTAAAAAAATCCTTAACATCTGCTTAAGTAAATTACGATCTCCTTTTAAATTGATACTTGGGTTTTTCACGACCTTTATTTTTAATTCAGGTGCTCTCAATCTAGACTCCTGCACCACTTCACTCATTAATCGCTCCCAAGCAATCTCTTGTTTTTCTATATGCTGTCTTTCTTCTCCTTTAGCAATTAGGAGTAACTTTTCGATTAGCTCAGACATGTTTTCAGTTTCATCTTTAATAGCGGTAATTGCTTCCTCTAAAACTTCTTTATCTTCCGCTCCCCATCTATCTAATAAATTAATATATCCTTGAATGACAGATATCGGAGTACGTAATTCATGTGAAGCATCACCTATAAATCTTCTTTGTCTCTTAACTGCTTCTTCTAGTCTAGATAACATCTGATTAAATGTCTTAGCTAAACGACTTAATTCATCGTCTACATCTCTAACTTTCAAACGGTCTTGTAAATTTCCGATACTGATTTTATTTACCGTTTCTATAATACTTTCGATCGGCGCTAAAATCTGCCGGGTCATAAACAACCCACTCAATATTGAAAAGACCGCACCTAACATAGTAGTAATCAAAATAATAAATCCCAAAATATCCTCGGTTCTTTCTAAGGAAGTTATATCTCTTACCATTTCTAATTGAATTAAGTGCTGACCTTGATATTGCACTAATTTTTTAAGATATAAAAATTCTTTCCCTTTGGTACTAAATTCAGTGAATTGATTCGGTTTAACTCCTTGTGGCAATTCAATATTCTCCAATTCTTTAGAAACATCAATTAAATCACCATCAGCATCCGTTACTTTGGCTGCTAAATTGGTAGAAAAAATCCTAAAATCTTCTACTAAGTCCAATTTAGTTATGTCGGTTTGATTTTCCTTAAGCTCTTGCGTTAATTCCTTAGAAATCTGTTGGCCTATATGTCTAAACTCTTGATGAACATCTTTTAACAATAAATACTCTACCCCGTTTTGAATAATCAAATTTAATAGCATTAAGACCATTAAGAAGATAATCGCATAAATCAGCGTCAACCGCCATGATATCTTTTTAAATCTATGTAAGAAGGTAAACATTAACTCTCCTCCTTTAAAACATAACCTACTCCACGAACAGTATGGATTAACTTAGTATCGTAAGGATCATCTATTTTACTCCTTAGATATCTAATATAAACATCTACTATATTAGTATTCCCTTCGAAATCATAACCCCATACTTTTCGACTAATCTGTTCTCTACTCAGTACAACTCGTTGATTAATCAATAAATATTTCAACAAATCATATTCCCGTTTGGTTAGCTTTATCTTTTCTCCGTTACGCCACACTTCTCTGGTATTAACATCCATAACTAAATCACTAAATTTTAATTCATCTTTTTGTTCTGCGTCATTCTTTTTCTTTCTAAGATTAGCTCTCATTCGTGCCAATAACTCTTCAATAGCAAATGGTTTAGTCAAATAATCATCAGCACCGCTATCCAAACCGAACACTTTATCTGTTACTTCATCTTTAGCGGTCACCATAATAATCGGCACACTAGAGTTCTGCCTAATCTGACGACAGACTTCCATACCGTTTAATTCTGGCAACATAATATCTAATAAAATAATATCGTAATTACTCTCTTGGGCTTTTTTTAATCCTTCTTGACCATTGTAAACGACCTCAGTATTATATCCTTCATAGGTCAGTTCTAATTCGAGAAAGCGAGCAATCTTCTTTTCATCCTCAATAATTAACACTCGTTTCTTCATAATTTTAAGACCCTCCAAATACCAGAAATTTATCTAAAACAGCTAAGAAGACTCCAACTAAAAATTTTATAGATAAATCTGTCGTAACCAAGCTATTTCTCTTTCCAAACCGGTCTGTAAACCTACTTTAGGTTTATATCCTAGTTTTTCTCTAATCTTAGTCTCATCTGCTTCAGTATGCTTAACATCTCCTTTGGCTACCGCCTGGTATTCTTTCTCTGCCTCTTTACCGATAATCTCTTCCATAATATTAATTGTCCGATTTAGAGTCACCCGTTCACCAGCACCGCCCACATTAAAGATAGTTCCTTTCTCATCACTCTCTGCTGCTAAGATATTAGCTTGTACTACATCGCCGACATAAGTGAAGTTTCTTGACTGTGTCCCATCACCAAAGATAGTAATCTGTTTACCGGTTAAGATAGCTTTGATAAAAATATGAAAAGCCATATCTGGTCGTTGTCTTTCCCCAAAAACAGTAAAGTACCGTAAAGATATAGTCGGCACCCCAAAGTTTTTCCAATATAGATAACATAAATTCTCTGCTGCTAATTTGGATACACCATAAGGAGAAACCGGCTGCAACCGATTGGTCTCTTGCATCGGTAAATTATCAGTATCCCCATAAACTGAAGAAGAAGATGCATAAACGAACTTTTTAATCTCAGATTCTTTAGCTGCTTCTAATAACTGTTGCGTAACTCTAATATTATTATCAGTATAAATATCAAAGCTCTGTCCCCAACTAGCTCTCACTCCTGCTTGTGCTGCTTGATGATACACATAGTCTACTCTCGCTAATAAGTCAACCAAATCAAGCTCCAATAAGTCTGCTTCAATAAACTCGAAGTTATCCGCTTCTATTATCTTTTCTAAATTCTTCTCCTTTAATTCTCGCGCATAATAGTCAGTAAAACAGTCAACACCGACCACCTGCTCTCCTCTAGCTAATAACCCCTCGACTAAGTTAGAACCAATAAAACCAGCTGCTCCGGTTACTAAATGCTTCATTTATTAACACTCCTATCCTTCAACTATTTATTTGAAATTTAGACTATTATTTTTAATATACCATTATGTATTTCACTATTATTCTTTAATTTCCTGTTAATTTCTCTATTTTATTATTAAATTCACAATCTAAAGCAAATAAAAACCCCTCTGGAATTATCCAGAGGGGTGCAGTTCATTAGTCTTTATTTAATTAAAAGTCAACGCCTAAAGTAGTAGTGATAGTTGTGCTATCAGCAGCATTATCATAGCTGTTGTCTTCAAGTTCTACTTCTAAGCTAGTGTTATTAGCCATGCTATAAACAACACCAGTATCTAAATAGTCATGGTCACCAGCATTGTCAGAGCTATACATAGCATAAGAAGCATAAGCGTTTAACTTATTAGTAATGTTGAAGTTAACGCCTGGCTTGATCATAGTTACATCACCAGCACCAGCTGTTGTTGTAAGAGCAGTATCAGTTAATACAGAGTCTTGAGCTGTTGCACGAGCAAATCCTTCTTCAACATTTGCATACTCTAAAGAAGCAGTAGCGCCTGGAAGTAATTGTTTAGTTGAGAAGCCTAAGTCGATTAATTGTGCATCATTAGCATCTCCGAAAAGAATAGTTCCAGTTCCGAAGTTATGATGCTTAGTAGCTTTTACAGTATAACCATCATAGTTAGCATCATTATCATCAACATAGTTTACTGTTACTTCATCAGCTAAACCTAAGTCTTTAACGCTACCTTGAGCAAATACTACTTTGCCTTGGTTATCAGTATCTAAGTTATGTCCAAACTTAGCTGAAACACCACCATTTGCATAAGCTAATCTAGCGAAATCATCAGAGTCAAATTCATATAATATACCATCTGGAGCAGTTTCGTACATTCTACCTGCTTTTAAACTAACTGGTCCGAATGCGTTATCTATGTTAACCCACATCTCATAAACGTCAAGATTTTCAGGGTTACCTGCTCCTGCACCATTAGCAAAGTCGTAAGTGTAATCAAGCTCAGAATAGAAATTCACATTGTCAGCAGGCTTCGCATTTAAGAATAAATCGAATTCACCTGTAGTTGCACTATTACCATCTTTTACCTTGTCATTTTCAATCTCAAAATGTCCATTAGCCTTTAAATTATTCGTTGTTGCTGCCATAGCTGGAACAGCTAGTGCTACAACTAAAGCGATCATTATTACGATAGAAAGTTTTTTCACTGTACTTCCCCCTTGATTGTTTTTAGTATTAGTTTTGTTTTGGTTTATCTATTATCTAAGCCAAACAGTCAAGAGTAAGTTTCCTTGTTTCCTTACTCAATTAAATTTTTAGATAATAGATTCAATTTAGGTTTATTGAAACTATCCTCTTAATCTTACGGCCAACCTGTGGGTTTCACCTCCTTTCAACCGCTTTAATTAAGATAGATAATCAATAGCTAGTAAAAAAGAATCAATCACTCAATAAAAAATATGTTACAATCGTCAGATAATTTTTATTCTATACTACATATTTAGACATTTTTTTGCGAATCCCTGCTTGATTAAATAAAAAGATAATTCAATAAATGGATTAAATAGGTAATTTACATCGTGCAAACCAAGATTTGAATTTTTGCATTAAATCATTTGTTTTTTATAAAACTACTTTTTTCGACAAAATCATTATTCTACAACTTTAGTTGCTATTCCTGCAAAAAATATTATTTTTACATAAAAAAACTCCTCCGGGATAATTCCCGAAGGAGTTTTATAGCGTTATTTAACTTTAATTAATCTAACTTTAATTAAAAGTTAACACCTAAAGTAGTAGTTAAAGCTGACTCATCGTCAGGTGCTCCAGTCCAATCATTACTGAAGTTCTCATACTCAACATCTAAGTAAGTATCTGGAGCTAAGTCATAGCTAGCAACAAGGTCTAAATAATCTTGCTTAGCATTACTTTTGTCGCCTTCATACATAGCATAACCGAAGTATACACCTAACTTATCAGTTAAGTCAAAGCTTACGCTTGGCTTAATAACTTGTACATCATCTGCAGAATAGATAGGTTCATAGTCAGCATTAACATCATTAAATACAGAGTCATCTTGAATAGCTGTATCATTATTAAGAACGAATCCTTTATCAACAGTTCCATATTCTAAACCAGCAGTTACGCCTGGGAATAACGTCTTAGTTGTAAAGTCAACGTCAAGTACTTGAGCACCACTAATAGGACCATTGTCAGCTTCACCAAATACAATAGAGCCTGTACCAAAGCTGTGCTGCTTAGTAGCCTTTAAAGTATAACCTTCATAGTCTAAAGTATTAGCATCGAAATAGTTTACTGTTACTCCGTCAACTAAGCCTAAGTCTGTAACTTTACCCTCAGCAAGTAATACTTTTTTAGAATCGTTGTTATCTAAGTTATATGCTACTTTACCAGAAACATTATTTTCATTGTAAGCAAATCTAACAAATTCATTAGCCTTGTCTTCAATGTCATATAATAAGTTACTAGCAGCAGCCTCGTCCATTCTACCTACTCTTAAAGCTAATGGACCGAAAGCATCTTCTACATTAATCCACATCTGGTCAACTCTACCTTGATGTTCGCCTGTATCGTTTACATTATCTACAAAGAACGTATCATAGTCTAACTCAGTAAAAGCACTTACCTTATCGTTAATCTTTGCATTTAAATATAGGTCTAAGTCTCCATATGTGCTACTTAAAGTCGGACCACCCTTGTCTACAGTTGAATTCTCCATTTCTAAGTTACCATTAATAGCTAGCTTAGGTGCTGCCATAGCTGGAACAGCTAAAGCTACAACTAAAGCCAAAGTCAATACAATTGAAAACTTCTTCATTTTATTTCCCCCTTGATTGTTTTTAGTATTAGTTTTGTTTTTGTTTATCTATTATCTAAACTAAACAGTCAAGAGTAAGTTTCCTTGTTTCCTTACTCAATTACGTCTTTAGATAATAGATCAATTTAGGTTTATTGAAACTATCCTCTTAATCTTACGGCCAACCTGTTGGGTTTCACCTCCTTTCAACCGCGTTGATTAAGATAGATAATCAATAGCTAATATTACAAAACACACATATACATCAATTATCTTATATATCAAATATTATTTTATTCATTATCCTTTGATGCA
>Ga0114985_100077_pt1 | contig 17187 bp, 15 predicted proteins | sample Shrwel1BS1Day9_FD_89592 | JGI IMG/M metagenome (GOLD analysis project Ga0114985, IMG submission 89592) | Subsurface microbial communities from deep shales in Ohio, USA - Utica-3 well 1 S-1-Day9 | ecosystem: Environmental > Aquatic > Deep subsurface > Shale gas/oil reservoir > Produced water/Flow...
AGAGAGGAGTTAGGAATTTAAATCTTAAATCCCTAACTCCTTACTTTTAGTCTGAAGGCTTTTCATTTAGTTCCTCGAACTCTACATCTATTGACTCCGAAGTATCATCCCATTCATCATCTTGCTCTTCAGTTTCTTGCCAACCTTGTTGATCTTGCTGTTGATAATTACTCTGCTCTTGAGACGGTCCAAAAAAACTGAACTTTATATTACCTTTATTAATATGGTTTTCAAGTTTCTCTTTTGCTAACCTTCTTACTATCTTTCTAGTCCCTGGAATAACGAAACTAAAACCAGTGATATCTGTTAGTAAACCTGGTGTTAATAGCATGGCACCACCAAGTAAGATGAGTAAACCATCAACTAAGCTATCAGCTGGTAACTGACCTTTAGATAATGAACTTTGAATCTCACTGATTACTAAAAACCCTTGATTTCGCGCCAAAGAAACGCCTATTACTCCTGTTAAAGCTACTAATGCTACTGTTGACGGGAATCCTACAACACCACCTAATTTTATCAATAAATACAACTCAGTCATAGGAACTAAAGTAAATAACAATAGTAATTTTCCAAACATTTTTCCACCTTCTTTAATTAAATAGTATATCTTATTATATAGTCTATGATGAAAAAATGCAATTTAGTTCTTAATAAGCGTACATATTCCCATAAGGTCTACTAGAAACCGGAATTAACTTCGAAAACTGCGCATTCATCACCTCTGATAAATCTAAATCAAACTCTTTGCAATAATCTGCTAAATACTCTTTTAATTCTTCTCTATCAGCTTCATCTATCGGTAGTACTTCGACCTCTAAACCAACCTTATATGCTTCAACTTCACCTCTAACATATATTACACCACCATGCATTCCTACTGCAACATGATTACCAATAATCGACTTCCCTTCTTCTCGTTCTAATCCTAATAAAATTAATCGTCCACCAGCCATATATTCACCAAAGAAATCCCCGGCTGTACCTCCAACTATAATAGTTGGTTGTTTATCCTTATAACCTTTCATATGAATGCCAACTCGATAACCTACTCTTCCTTTAACATATATCTCTCCACCACGCATACTATAACCTAGAGCATCTCCAGCATGACCACGGATAACTAATTTACCATCATTCATAGTATTAGCAATCCCATCTTGACCATTTCCATTTACAATTATCTCTACTCCATTAGTGAAAGCAGCCATGTCATTACCAGGCGTTCCATTTATAATTAATTTTACATTACTATCTAAACCATCACCTATATAGCGATGCCCATTAACATTATTAAGCACTATTTCATCATTGCCTTGCGCAACTAAATCTTTAATCTGTTTATTTAATTGACGATAATAGACTCCTTTTGCATCTATGGTAGCCATTCTACTCCCTCCTTTAACTACTCTGCTAACTTTTGAGTTCTCCATTCTTTATCAAAATCAATGTAACCAAAGTCATCAGCTAATAATTGATTCTTAATATCCTCTACACCCTTTTGTTCTTTAATTAATCCGGTTAAGATTCCAGCTCTATCTACATCATTTAAATAAATAAAACCTACTATCTTACCATCCTTTAAAACAATCTTCTTATAAACTTTATCTTCCTCCACTTTATCAATTAAAACTTCATACTCATCTGTAGCTGGGTTAATAATTCCTGCCGTAATCATCGATAGGTCAAAGAATCCGATAGCATTTCGTGCAAACCCTTCCCTATAACTCTCATTACTTCCGGCCATATTCTGCCCTGCCACTAAGCCTTGATTATAAGCATTAGGCCAGATTGGAATTACTCCTGCCATCTCATGTAACATATCATAACCTTCGGAAACATCTCCGGCAGCATAAATATCATCTATGTTAGTTTCTAACTTATCATTTACAACTAATCCTCGGTTCACCTCTACATTAGTACCCTTTACTATTGATACATTAGGCTTTACTCCTACTGCTACAACAGCTAAATCACAATCTAACTCTTGACCTGATTTTAATTTAACTCCTGTAACCTTTTCATCTCCAAGAAACTCTATAATTGTGTCTTCTAGAATAAAATTAATACCTGCTTCTTCTAAATGTTCCTGCACTAAATCAGCTGCTTCTTTATCTAAAATAGCACTTAATACTCTATCGGCTAGCTCAACAACGGTTACTTTTAAACCTTTCTTAATTAAAGCCTCTGCTGCCTTTAAACCAATTAACCCCGCCCCTAAGATAACAACTTCCTCGGCTTCACTCTCTTTTATATCACTAGCAATCGCCTTAGCATCATCTAACTTAATAAAGTTAGAAATATTCTCTTTATTAACTCCTTTCATTTCTGGTATAAAAGGAGCTCCTCCAGTTGCTACTAATAACTTATCATAAGTAACTTCTTCGTCGTCTTCTAAAAGAACTTTCTTATCATCTTCATTAACCTCTGTAACTTTAATACCTAGTTTAGCATCAACATTATTCTGATTATAAAATTCATCTGGTCTGTATTTCATCTCTTCTTGCGTTACTTTATCAGCTAAGTAATACGAGATTAACGGTCGCGAATAAGCAGAATATTCTTCATCAGATATAATAGTAATCTTACCTTCTCTATCAACTCTTCTAATTCCCTCGACAGCACCGATTCCCGCCGCGGAATTCCCGATTATTACATAATCCAAAATTAACACACCTCCTCTACTTCTCTATCCTCAAAAATCAAAGCAGCATTCGGACAGTTCTCAACACATGCTGGCTCACCTTCTTCAGCACAGAGATCACATTTAGAGATCACTTTATTCCCAAATTCATCTCTTTTGACTGCACCAAAAGGACAAGCCATAATACAAGTCCAACAACCTACGCATTTATCCTCATCATAGTCTACTATTCCCGTCTCTTCATCCTTCTGCATTGCTCCGGTAATACAAGCTTTAACACAAGGCGACCCTTCACAATGACGACATTGTAATGCAAACGAAACTGCACCTTTAGTTTCAACAATAATTCGCGAAGTAACTTCTTCTAATTTATACGCCTTAATTATATCTTTAGATTGCGAATGATTAGTCACACAATAAACTTCACAGAGCTTACAGCCAAGACAATACTCTTCTCGAGCATAAACTTTCTTCATCTCAATACTCCCTCCTCTTTTTTATTCCCCTGCGTGTTTTATACCTAGAATTTCTAACTCTTTTTCTGTTAAATCTATCCCTCGTAGCATTAATCGATTGCCACGAAGACTTTCTAAAGCGTTGATTCCCATTCCGCCTAGTATTTCTTTAATTTCATGAGACCAGCCTTCGATTAAGTTCTTAACTCGTTCAACACCTATTTCAGGGTTTAATCGCTTTACTAATTCTGGATTTTGAGTTGCTATACCCCAGTTGCATTTGCCGGTATAACATTTCTGACACATATGACAGCCTAATGCTATTAAAGCAGCGGAAGCAACATAGACCGCATCTGCTCCTAAGGCTACTGCTTTTACGATATCAGCACTATTTCTAATCGAACCACTAACTACTAATGAGACTTTATTTCTCAAGCTTTGCTCACGCAAGCGACTGTCAACTGCTGCTAATGCTAACTCAATAGGAATTCCTACATTATCTCGAATCATAGTCGGGGCTGCTCCTGTACCACCTCGATAACCATCGATGGCAATAATATCAGCTCCTGCACTAGCAATCCCCGAAGCAATAGCTGCTACATTATGCACCGCTGCTATCTTGACAGAAACTGGCTTTTCATAATTAGTAGCTTCTTTCAAAGCGTAAATTAACTGTCTTAAGTCTTCTATTGAATAAATATCGTGGTGCGGAGCTGGGGAAATTGCATCTGTACCTTTAGGAATCATTCTTGTCTTTGAAACTTCTTCTCCTACTTTTTCCCCTGGCAGATGACCGCCGATCCCTGGTTTAGCACCTTGGCCGATCTTAATTTCAATAGCTGCACCAGCATTTAAATACTCTTGATGAACACCAAAACGTCCAGAGGCTACCTGTACAATCGTTCTATCTTTATATGGATACAAATCCTCATGCAAACCACCTTCACCGGTATTATACATCATGCCCATTTCATTGGCCGCCTGAGCTAAAGACTTACAGGCATTAATACTGATTGAACCAAAAGACATAGCACCAAACATGATTGGAGTTTCTAATTCTAATTGTGGTGGTAAGTCCTTTACCTTACCTTCTTCATCAAACTCAACTTTATCTGGCTTGCGACCTAAGATAGTCTTAAGCTCCATTGGCTCTCTTAATGGATCTATCGAAGGATTGGTAACCTGACTCGCATTAAGTAATATATGATCCCAATAGATCTTCTTATCGGTTGGATTACCCATCCCAGTTAATAAGATTCCACCAGTATTAGCCTGTTTTTGGATATTACTTATCATACCACCGGTCCAATTACTATTCTTCTTATACTCTAATGGATATTCTTTAATCACTAAAGCATTGGTAGGACAGAGCGTTACACACCGATGACAATTAACACAATTAATATCTTCTTCTCTCATTCTCTCTAAATCTTCATCATAAAAATGTGCTTCGTTAGCACACTGTCTTGCACAGACTCGACACTCAATACATTTGTCCTGATCTCTTTCAATTACAAATTCCGGATTATTATAATTTAAGCTCATACTCCACTCCTCCCTTCTAATAGACCAATTACTGGTTCTCCTCCTCTAGGAGACCAAAGCTTCTCTGGCTTAGAGCATATTTCTCGAATAGCTGCTTCTTCACTAGCAACATAAGTTCTTTCTTCATCCTCAGCCACAACTAAAGGTCGTAATTTAATTCTATCATTCAAAGCAAGAAACCCATCTTTATGTCCTAAAATGATTGAAAATGGTCCATTCAATAGTGCACTACCATAGACTGCTCTGATCGATTTAACAAGTTTTGCTTCTTCATCATCCATACGCTCAACCTCACTCCATAAAGGTGCAGCCACTGCTTTAACTGCTACTTCTAAAGGGAGATTATGTTTACGTAGCATTAAATCAAATAGATAAGTAATCGCTTCAGTATCTGTCTGCATAGTACATTTATAATCAAACATCTCTAAATAACGTTTGTTTGCTCCATAAGATGAAATCTCTCCATTGTGAACAATTGACCAATCAAGTAAAGTGAATGGATGGGCTCCTCCCCACCATCCTGGTGTGTTAGTTGGAAACCTACCATGAGCCGTCCAAAGATAGGCTTCATACTCTTCTAACTTATAAAACTCACCTATATCTTCTGGATATCCTACTCCTTTAAAGACGCCCATATTTTTACCGCTGGAAACTACAAAGGCCCCGCGATAATTAGCATTAATATTCATTACTGACTGTGCTACATACTCATCTTCTTCTAATCCTGATTCTGATAACTTCCTTTCGTCTGGTCGTACAAAATAACGCCAAATAATCGGTGGATTATTGATTGCTTCTACTTCCCGTGTTGGTATCTTTTCACTAACTAAGATAACAAAATGGCGATTTAAAAAGTAATCAACCTTCTCCTTAGCCTCTAAATCATCATAAAACATGTGAATAGCATATTCGTCTTTATGGTCAGGATAAATACCATAAGCAGCAAATCCACCACCTAAACCATTAGAGCGATCATGCATCAAAGCAATCGAATCCATAATTTCCTTCCCAGAAAAGCGTTTTCCTCTTCTGTTCAATATTCCACTAATTGCACAACCTGACATAATCTTTTCCGTTGGCCTACTTCCTCTCATCTACTCCACCTCTCATTTCTTAATCACCTTAATAACCTTGTTTTCATAATATGAAAATCAATTTCGTTTTTTATGGTATAGTTATTATATAATATATTTTCAGGAGTTGCAAGTCTATTTTACATTATGAAAAACAATACAATAAATGATATAAAATACAAATGGTTTATAAAATTAACCCCCAGGAATAAAATTCCTGGGGGTTAATTTAAATCGCCTCTTCACCTGTCTCTCCTGTTCGGATCCTGACAACCTCTTCAATAGGATAAATAAATATCTTTCCATCACCTACATTGTCTGTTCGAACCGCATCAATAATCTCGTTTACTACAAGATCCGTTTTTTCATCCTCAACCACAATCTCTATCTTTAATTTTTCTTTCAATTTTACTTCATACTCTACTCCACGATAGAACTTTTTAGCCCCTTTTTGATTACCATAACCCGCAATTTGAGTAATATTCATACCATTAACTTCTATTTTTTCTACAGCCACCACTAATTCCTCTAAACGTGTCGGCCTTATAATACACTCGACTTTCTTCATTATTATCACTCCTCATCTTTACGATATAAACTTCTAACTATTATCTATTTTCCATCAGTTGCATTACTCCTTAATCTAACCTTAGCCTTAGTCTCAACCTTAGCCTTAATCTTAACCTTAGCCTTAATCTTAACCTTAATCTTAACCTTAACCTTAGCCTTAGCCTTAGCCTTAACCTTAGTCTTAACCTTAGTCTTAACCTTAGTCTTAACCTTAGTCTTAACCTTAGTCTTAACCTTAGTCTTAACCCCAATCTTTCGACTCCATGATTTAGACCTACACTAATACTAACAAATTAATTCCTACTACTCTTCTTTACTAACCGGTATACTCTTCCAGTGCAATGGAACAAAATCAGGATAAGAAACCGAACCATGCTCCGTTATATCTAACCCTTCTAATTCTTCTTCACGAGCAACCCTCAAGCCAATCACCGCATCAATCACTTTAAATAAAACATACGCCATACCGAAAGTCCAAATAAACACACTAACTACACCTTTAGCTTGAATCAATAATAACTCAGCGCCTCCACCATAGAAAAGACCACCATCTACAGCAAGTAAGCCAACCATCAATGTACCAAAAGCCCCACAAACACCATGAACCGCCACTGCTCCAACCGGATCATCTACACGTAATTTATCAATAAATTCAACCGCAAAAACTATCAATATTCCAGCTAAAGCACCAATAGTTACCGCTCCATAGTTATCAACTGCAGCAGTTCCAGCAGTAATCCCTACCAAACCAGCCAATGCCCCGTTCAACGTCATACTAACATCAGCCTTACCATACTTAACCCAACTAGTCACCATAGCCAATGTAGCTCCAGCAGCAGCGGCCAAATTAGTCGTCACTGCAATAGAAGCAATACTTAAATCAGTCCCCGCTACAGTACTACCAGCGTTAAAACCAAACCAACCAAACCATAAAATAAAGACACCTAAAGAAGCCATTAACAAGTTATGACCTGGCATCGCATTAGCGGAGCCATCCTCATTATACTTACCAATTCGTGGACCTAAAACCATAGCTCCTGCCAAAGCAGCCCAACCACCTACCGAATGAACAACTGTTGAACCAGCAAAATCAACCATATTCGATAACCAGCCGCCGCCCCATATCCAATGACCAACAACCGGATAAATAATCCCTGTGATCACAATACTATAAACCAAATACCCACTATATTTTGTTCTTTCCGCCATCGCCCCAGAAACAATTGTTGCCGCAGTTGCTGCGAAAACAGCTTGGAAGATCCAAAATGCACTTACCGGGATACTCAAGCCTAAATTTTCGAAATTACTATTTAAAAAGAAACCTTCCATACCAACAAACTCATTTCCAGCACCAAACATCAACGCGAAACCAAAAGCCCAATAGATTAAGGAGCCAACCGAAAAGTCCATCAAGTTCTTCATAATGATATTTCCAGCATTCTTAGCTCTAGTAAATCCCGATTCAACCATAGCAAAACCAGCTTGCATAAAGAATACTAAAATTGCTGCTAATAAAGTCCAAATCGTATCAATCGCTATTGCATTACTTGCCGCAGTAGTTTCTGCTGCAAAAACCGTTGCCGAAGAAAAGACCAACACTCCTAAAATCACCAAACCAACCAATAAACTCCTTCTCATTTTTACCACACCTCTCTTAATTTTAATACCTATTATCAAATCTTATAAGTCCCAACAATAAACCTAACATCAAATAACTTTATTTTCCCTTCCTTTTTCATAAGAAAGCCATTTAGAAAACCAAATAACTTCATTTGATGTGAGGTATATGTTAAGTATACGTTAATTATAAGAGTTTTATCTGCTTTTGTCAAGGATTTTATTAGTTTTTTTATAAAAATAACAATAACCTAACATGGATTGAGCCAAATAATAAAATAATACCAAATAAATAAGCCTAAGAGTTAACACCCTTAGGCTTATCATAGTTATTGTAACATTTACAAATAATCACTCAATAACCTTAATCAATTTGAAAAATATCAGGCAATTGAACTTTATGTTTATTTTTCTCTTCTAAATCATCTACTACTTTTTTCACTTCATCACTTGCTTCACCAGTTAAAATATATCTATCAATTTCTTCATAACTTATCCCCAGCTCTTCTTCGTCAGTTTGACCTTCCCACAAACCAGCCGAAGGAACCTTGTTAATAATCCTTTCAGGAACATCTAACACTTCAGCAATTTCTCTAACTTCTGTTTTAACTAAGCCACCTAAAGGAGCTAAGTCAATTCCTCCATCACCATACTTAGTAAAATAACCTAGTTTCAGTTCACTCCGATTATCAGTACCTATCACTAGACTATTTCTTAAATTGGCGTAATAATAAAGAGTAACCATTCTCAACCTAGGCTTAATGTTAGCCACAGCCAAGTTCTGATCATTTGATTCTTCTCCCATTATCTCTAACAAAGAATAAAAAGCATCTTCCAAACCAAAGACTTTATATTCTATACCAAATTTCTCTGCTATCAATTTAGCATCTTCTTTGTCTTGATGGTTACTTTCACAAGGCATAATCAAACCTAGGGTCTTTTCAGGAAAAGCTCTTTTACATAAAGCTGCTGTCACAGAAGAATCGATACCACCAGACATCCCAACTACAACTCCATCACAGCCTGCTTCTGTCACTTTCTCTTCAATCCACTTAATTAACCCCTCTGTAATCTCATCATAATTCCTATTTAACATAATAACCCCCAGTTTAATAAGTATTTAAATATTGATCTAATTCCCACTGATGAACTTGCATCTTATATATATCCCATTCAATCTGCTTCGCTTTAACAAAGTGCTTATAAACATGCCCTCCTAAAGCAGATTTAATCACTTCATCTTCCCGGAGTTCTTTTACAGCCTCTATCAAATTACCAGGTAAACTTTCAATGCCCGCATCTTGCTTTTCAGATTCAGTCATACTATAAATATTATCTAAAACTTCTTCCCCTGGCTCTATTTCATTCTTAATACCATCTAAACCAGCTTTTAACATTACTGCCATAGCCAAATAAGGATTCGAAGATGGATCAGGGTTCCTAAGCTCAATTCTAGTCCCCACTCCTCTAGAAGAAGGAATTCTAACTAAAGCACTTCTATTAGCTGCCGACCAAGCAATATAAACCGGCGCTTCATAACCTGGAACTAATCTTTTGTAAGAATTAACAGTTGGATTAGTAACTGCAGCAACAGCTTTAGCATGCTTCAATATACCACCAATATAATGATAAGCCGTCTTACTTAAATCTCGCTCATCCTCCGGATCATAAAAAGCATTCTCTCCATCTTTAAATAACGACTGGTGAACATGCATCCCCGACCCATTCTCTCCAAATATCGGTTTCGGCATAAATGTTGCATGTAAGCCATGCCCATTAGCAATTGCTTTCGTGACAAACTTAAACGTCGCTACATTATCAGCTGTCTGTAATGCATCAGCATATTTAAAATCAATCTCGTGCTGACCAGGCGCAACCTCATGGTGTGAAGCCTCTACCTCAAAGCCCATTTTTTCTAAAGCTAAATTGATATCACGTCTAGCATTCTGTCCTAAGTCTACTGGTGATAAATCAAAATAACCACCGTTATCCATAGTCTTAGTTGTCGCTTCTCCATCTTCATCAGTTTCAAACAAGAAGAATTCCGGCTCAGGTCCAGCATACATCTCATAACCCATTTCTTCAGCTTCCTGAATCACCTTTTTCAACACATTTCTTGGCCCACCAGAGAACGGCTCTCCTTCAGGAGTATAAACATCACATATTAATCGCGCCACCGCCCCTTCTTGTGGTCGCCATGGAAAAATCGCAAAGGTGTCATAATCTGGTTTTAAATACATATCCGACTCTTGAATTCTAGTAAAGCCTTCGATCGAAGATCCATCAAACATTATCTTGCCATCTAATGCCTCCTCTAACTGCTCTACTGTAATAGCCACATTCTTAGTAATCCCTAAAACATCTGTAAACTGTAGTCTAACAAACTTAACATCCATCTCTTCCGCCTTTTGCAAAACATCTTCTTTAGATAAAATACTCATAATTATCCCTCCAATATTTTTAATGTTAGCTTTATGTTAACTATACGTTAAGTATAAAGAAAATGTGCAGTCTTGTCAAGTGGTTTTCGAAAATTTATTCTAATAACCGCTAACCCTCACATATAATCGAATATATTAATCAAAAAAACCGAACCTAAGAAGGCTCGGCTCTCAAAAGGTCAAACTCCTAACAAATTGTAACATCATATTCTTCTAGCCAAATATTTAACTGAATTAAATAAGCAAACAGTTGTGGTATTCTCATTAATTGTCCAAACCATGGCAAATCAGAATCATGGTCTCTTTCTACTAGTTGTCGCACTACTGCTTCATCGATTAACTCTAATAACGGTGCGTTAGAATCATTTAAGATTTCTCTCAGTAAATCTCTAGTAGCATTAAAGTAATCTGGATTAAAAGTTTTAGGATAAGGATTCTTCGGTCTCTTCCTAACCCCTTCTGGCAATATCCCTTTTAAGGCAGCCCGCAAGATCCCTTTTCTCATTCCTCCATAATTCTTCATTTCCCAAGGAATATTCCAAACATATTCCACTAAGCGATGGTCACAGAAAGGGACCCTTACCTCTAAACTAGTATACATACTCATTCTATCCTTACGGTCAAGTAAGACCGGCATCCATCGTGTTAAATTTAAGTAAAACATTTCTCGCATTCTAGCATTCTTAGCATCCTCTCCTGCTAAACGAGGAACTTCATCTAAAGCCTCTTGATAACGTTGGTGCAAATATTCTTTAGGTTTAATGCGATCAACTATCTCTTTCTTAAAGATTTGTGTCCTGCTATCTATCCTTCTAGACCACGGAAATGTATCAGCATTTAAAGCGTCTTCACAATGATACCATGGATATCCACCAAATATTTCATCAGCACATTCTCCCGACACAGCAACCGTAAAGTCCCTTTCAATCTCACGGCAAAATAGATACAACGAAACATCTATATCTGCCATACCAGGTAAATCTCTTGCATAAACTCCTTCTCGTAAACATTCTGCTAATTTTAAATTAGATAAAACAACATTATGATGCTCAGTATCAGCATAATCAGAAACTAATCTAATCCACTTATCATCAGCATCAGGCTGAAATTCATTAGCTTCAAAATACTCATCATTGCCTTCATAACTTACAGAATAAGTATGTAACTGCCCTTTTCCAGCTTCCTGCAACCCTTCACTAGCAACTGACGTAATAGCGCTAGAGTCTAATCCACCTGATAACAAAGTACAAATAGGAACATCCGAAATTAATTGCCGTTTAACTGTGTCTACAAATAGTTCTCTTACTTTTTTAATAGTATCTTCTAAATTATCTTCATGTGGTTTACTTTCTAAGAACCAATATTTGCATTCATGCAACCCTCCTTGGTCATAAGTAAGATAATAGCCTGGCTTCAATTCCTTAACCCCTTTAAAGACTCCATGTCCTGGTGTTCTTCCAGGACCCATTACTAATATCTCAGCTAAGCCTTCCTTATCTATCTCCGACTTCACCTGTGGATGTGCTAAGAGCGCTTTTAATTCTGAGCCAAATAGAAAGCTACCTTCAAATTGAGTATAGAAAAGAGGTTTAACCCCAATACGGTCCCGTGCTAAGTATAATCTTTCTCTAGCAACGTCCCAAATACCAAAAGCAAAGATACCATTTAAATACTTAACACACTCTTCTCCCCATTCAATATAAGAAATTAATAATGCTTCTGTATCTGAATGACTCTGAAAATTGTAACCTCGATTCTTTAATCTAACTCGTAATTCTTGAGTATTATATAGTTCACCATTATATACCATGACATATGTATTACCCTGATATGATCTAACCATTGGCTGTTTTCCACCTTCAGGATCAATTACAATCAATCTCCTATGCGCTAAACCTACATTTTTAGAAAACCATTCTCCTCTTTCATCAGGTCCTCGCCTATTCAATACTTTCCCCATTTTTCTAACAGTCTCTTTCTGTTGAGTCAAATCAATATTCCAATCTACCCAACCAGCAATTCCACACATATAATTTCACCTCTTTTACATCTTTATACTATTACTATGTTAAACAGTTTCATATGTTGCATCATAATTTCACTATGCGTTAATTTATTATAAAATAAAAAAATCAAGCTCCCCCACACTTAGAAAGCTTGATTTAAATATAAATATCCACACACCTTATAATTAATAGGGAGACTTGACTTAAAATAATCTATTATAACTACTATAAGTTATTTAATTGTCGGATTGGAAATATCAAATGGACAAGCATCTACACAAACCATACAATTTAAACAGTCAGCATCATCAATTATATCTTCCTCTCCAATATAATCTTCTGGAATATCAATTGGACATTCCTTAGCACAAATACCACACTCTTTACAGTCCTTGATTTCTACATTCAAGATCCGATCCTTACTAAAAGCAGATTGTAACCAACCAACTGGACAGAATGAGCACCAAGTCCTAGGCTTATAAATAATACCTAAAGGAATAGCAATTAACAAAGTAGTTACAATACAGACAAAGATCATGAAAGCTCCTGCCCTAACTAAAGGAGATTCATCTTGAATTAAAGGATTATAACCTAATAATGCCAAAGTGAACATCCCTAATAAAATTGTAGCCATAATGACTTTAAAAGTAGTTGACTTCAAAAATTTAGGGATTTTTTTGTGTCTAGATATCTTGCTAATAACTGTATTTAAAAATGATCCTCTCGGACAGAACCAACCACACCAAAACCTTCCTAAAACATTAGATAACAAAACTGCTATAAATGGAATTGCTAAGAATACTAAACCAAGTTTATGATTAAATAGACCAAATACCAAAGAAAACATCACTACCGTACCTATATACTGAATCTTTTTACGATGATTTTGAAATTTCATTAAAAACACCTCCTATTTTTAACCCCCTCCCTGAGGGGTTGTAAGAATTATATAATTTTTTTTTGTTAATGTCAAATTGTTTTGAGTCATTTACTTCTAATTCTATTTACTACCAAATAATATAAAAGAACATACCCCAATTTTTGAGGTATATTCCTTTATTTCAACTATAATATTTTACTGATTAATATAAAGAATTTATTTTTTAAAGTTCAAACTCTTTAACTAAATCATTCAGTTCTTCTGCCATTATATCTAATTATAATAATAAGCCTTCAGCTATCACAATAACTGAAGGCTTAAAGGGGTAGGGGAATTATATTAACCTAACACCCTGTAGGGGCTTTTTTAACACTTGACTCTTCTTCTTTAGAATCACAACCATTTTCAAGTTTATCTTGTAATTCATCATACTTCAATTTTAATTCTCCATAGTAGTCAACTAATTCAGTATATTTACCTTTTAATCTATTTAACTCTATCATTAAAGATCTATGTTCATCAATTAACTTCATCTTATTTAGAGAAGAATAATCTACTTTATTAAGAGTAATTTGGCTAATAGCAGGTGTTCTCTTATTTCCCGCTTCTTTTTCTTTAGGTTCTAAATCACAACCATTGGCAAGAACTTTATCCTTCAATTCATCATACTTAACCTTTAATTCTTCATAGTATTTAGCCAAATTAGTATGCTTAGCTCTTAGTTCCACAAATTCTGATTTGGATGTTTTATATTCTTTAATTAATTCTTCTTTAGTAAGCGATGCATAATCTGCTCCATAAAGAAGCGACTGACTAAAAAGCAAGATTAATACAAATACTAACCCTACTACTAAAAACTTTTTAGAATTTAGCATTCATTTCCCTCCTTTATAAACCACTTTTAACCTTAAAGCTCTAATTCTTTTAAAGAGCTATTAGCTTTTCCTGGATTATAGTGGAACTCTTTTCTTATCTTATTAAGCTTTTCTTTTAAAGTACCTTTAACCTTATTCATTTGGTCTCCAGTCTCAATCATTGGTCTTACTGATTCTACACTATGACAATCAGCACATTTATTAGTACGATTAGTCTGGTGACAATCAGCACATTGTAATCCTAATTGTCCATGGATACTACTTTCAAACATCTCTTTATCGATATAAATTCTATTAACTGTTTCTTCTTTAATAAGTTTTCCTTTCAATATATCACCCTGCTGTGGGTAAACTTCTTTATTAGTATGACAAGTTTCACAACTCTTTGCATCTGAACTCCAGCTATGACGTACTTTCACTACCCAAGCATGTTCTGGAACTCCTTTAACTGGAACTTGTGGATAGGTTGGTAAAGGAGTCTTAGTCATGGTATACACTTTATCTTGATATTTACCTAGATAGAAGTCGTCAGAAGTCAACTCACCAACAGTATATTTAGGTGGTTTTTCTAAGTGACAACCTTCTTGGCAGTTCATATACCAATCAGTGTGACAAGCACTACAATCTAATTTACTTTCATGCGTTTCATGAGCATAAGAATATTTGTTATATTGGACAACTGGTAGGTCATTGTATTTAGCGTTCTCATTGCTATGACAATCTTCACATTTATTATCAACAACCTCAGTCATTGATTGATGTACTTTTCCATCACCATGCATCTGTTCTTCACCATGACAATCTACGCATTCCATTCCTGCTTGTGAATGGGCACTTTCTGGATATTCTTTACCCCAACCAACATAACTAAATCCAGTCTGACTATGACAGTCAACACAACTATCAGTCTCTGCTTTACCAAAATTATGACTTTCAACATCAGTAACCATATTGCCCTTCTTGTCTTTTTCTTTTAAATGACAGTCAGAACAGTCAGCATGACATCTGGCACAATAATCATTCCAAGTTTGAGTACCATATTTCTCACCTAATAGATGAACCGCACCATTCTTTTGTCCTCGAGCAGTTCCGTGTAATGATTTTTCAAAACGCTCTGAAATATCTTTGTGGCACTGACCACAAGTATCTTCTACAACCTTAGCTGAACCTGGATTAACAATTAAATCTTGATGAACTGTTTTTACCGAATTAACTGATGGATCCTTCTTATGACACATCACACAACCAAACATAGAGTGAGTATCTTGTTTAAACTTATCTTTTGACACGTATGCTTCTGAAGCACCTTTATTCTTTAAATAATCTTGGTCACTATGACAGTCTATACATTCTTTAGCCAGTACAGTAGTTGCTAAAGAAGCTAATATTAAAAGCATCAATGTAGATATTAAACTTATCTTAAATATCCGTTTCAAAATAACTCCTCCTTTCCTAATCTAAAATAACTACTAAAAACCAAAGGCAGAAAAGGGAGAATAACTCTCCCTCTCAACTTTTATCTATTTTTGTAATTCTTCAATCTTATTATAAAGATTAGCTAATGCACTTCTTCCATTAGGAGTTAATAACCCAACTACTGCTCGTCCTTGTCCAGCAATTAAGTCAATATTTGTATTATTTTTACCACCTAGAGTAATTGATTTATTTCCATCTTTATCTTCAATATGCCAAGCAGTTACTTTATCACCATCAATCTTATCAATCACTATATCAAAGTAACCTTCTGGCCCTTCAAATCGACTGCCATCTCCTCGTAAAATGATAGATTTTTTGTTAGTAACCATTGTCCCAAATAAATGACCAATTGGACAAGCCATTGGATAGATTTCAAATCTATCATCGAATGGATATGACTCACCAGCATTAAGATTAAAGCTGCCTGTATAGACTTTAAGGTATGCTTTACCATTCTTAGTAGGCCCTGTCCATGGATCTAAAACAACTGTCACACTATCATACTTAAAGATTAATTTTTCACGAGTAGGAGTATCCTCAATTAATCTATCTGGATGCTTAATTGCTCCGAGCTCTTTTTCTGCTTTAACAACACCATCTTTTATAATTTGTACTGTAACCGCTTTTTTAGTATCATTTACATCTGCAACCTTAACTTGATAAGGACCTGCATCAATAGCTTTTCCTTCGGCTGCCCAATCTTTATAAACTCTATCTTTAGCCATTCTCATACCTCTAAAGTAAGTCCCACTTAAATAATCAAATTGTATTGCTTTTTTCCCAACCTTACTTGCTTTACCTTGAGCATAGGCTAATTCAAATTCTTTTCCAAACCAATTATCTTCATTAATAGATAATATAGCCGGACTTAAACCAGCAAATGCCCAATCAACACCATGAAGTGTATTCATTGTTAAGTTTGGGTTAGCCATTGTTGATTCATGACCAGGTGCAGACATATAGGTATAAACCTGATCACCAACTGCAACTCTCTCATGTGGTTTAATAGTTACATCTTCTTTAACAGCTACTACCTGATCAAAATCTAAATAATAATATTTATTACCGGCTAAATATTCATACTCACCTAATAACGGAAGCATCCCTCTCCAAGTATCTGCCATATAGTAAAGTCCACCTGGAGGAATAATCACCATATCATTCATAACTTTACTTCCACGAATCACTACTCCATCATACTTAGGAACCTTCTTCCCATAATCATTAACCATTACTTTACCATTAATAAACCCTGGTAGGTCAGCAACATATTCCGGGTTATCCGGTAATAAAGTTGCATTCTTTGGTAGCTTAACACTATTCTGTGACACTACTGGAAATGGCAATGGCCAATCTTTCTGTGGAGGTTTAATCTTCACCTCACTAGCAGCTACCCCAACAGTAGCAGTAAATAAAAGACTTAATACCAACAAAACCCCTAAAACTCTTCTTTTCCTCTTCATTTAAACCCCTCCTTAATCATTTTAACATAATTGATTAGTTTCACTATTATATAAATGCAAAACTCATTCCAAAATAATAGTTTTATTAATAATTTATATATTTTTAAAACAAAAATAGTTAAGATCCCTACTATCATAGGAT
>Ga0114985_100082_pt1 | contig 16832 bp, 16 predicted proteins | sample Shrwel1BS1Day9_FD_89592 | JGI IMG/M metagenome (GOLD analysis project Ga0114985, IMG submission 89592) | Subsurface microbial communities from deep shales in Ohio, USA - Utica-3 well 1 S-1-Day9 | ecosystem: Environmental > Aquatic > Deep subsurface > Shale gas/oil reservoir > Produced water/Flow...
AATATTGTAAAAAGTAACAAAAACAACCCCTTATTTTATGAATATTTTTTACCAACATCATATTATTTAAAAAAAATTAGAAATGACGACAAACAAGCCAAAAAGTTTTTAGAACTCTTTGAAGAAAAAAAAATTAGTCCTCATCATTATGCTTTGTGGTTGAAACAATATTATTTTGACCTAAAAGAAGTATTGAAATAAATTAATTGCAATAGTCCATTTAAAGGGGAGCTTGCGATTTTAAAGCAAGATAATTTGATTTTTCCTTGCACACAATTAACCAATCGGTTATAATCCGAGTATGATAAAATATGATAATCTACAAAATAAACTACAAACGGCCATTAAAAACTCTGGGTTAAGTATTACCGATGTTGCTGAAAGAGCCGGTATTCACCAAGTCTCCCTTTCAAGAATACTCAATGGACATAGAAAATTGAATAATCTCGATACTCTATATAAGCTCTCAAAAGTATTAGGCGTGAACCTCGACTATTTTTTCAGTGACTCTGATGTTTCCTCTGAAGATCCGGAAAGTTTTGCAAAAGACATGGGGATTGATATTTTTTACGGAGATAAAGAGGAGTTAGATAAAACCTATCCTGATCATATCAAAATACCTCTTGTCAGAAGTAAAGCTGCTGCCACTCCTGCCATTATAGAAATATCATCGGATGAAATAGACGGGTGGGTATGCATAAATGCTGAAAATGTCCCTAAGAATATATCAGAGCGTTGCTTTGCTTTCAGAGTGAAAGGCGACAGTATGGAACCGATGCTGAGAGAAAATGATCTGGTGGCTGTGTTGCCTTATAGTGAGCCTCCTGCTATGGATACAATAATACCTTCTAATGTTTATTTAGTAAAAATAGCAGATGGTTTTGGCGGGTTTGGACTGACATTAAAGCATGTTTACCAGGTTGATGAAAGGACAGTAGAACTTGTTTCCGACAATAAAAAATATCCTAACAAAAGAATAGACATTGTAGAGCCTGACAGTTTTCAGATCATGGGTAGAGTTATCTGGATGTGGAGGGAGATGTAAGTCTTCAGCTTCATAATGTAGTTAGTTAAAATCTTTGTTTGCATAGTATATCTATGCAAAAATAAGAAAAACTTAACTTTTAGGTACTAATATTTCTGGAGATGTAAAATGCTTAAAAAATCCTCATTTTTTCTGATATGTTTGATTATTATTATATCTTTCAATACTTTTGCAAAGGATAATAAAACTCCAGAATATTACTGTGATGATAAAGAAACGATAATGGAATATGAAGCACTGATACAAAAATATCCAAATGATCCTAACGCTCACGCATTACATGCTTTATGGTTAGGCTTATGTATAAAGACGGGCAGAGGAGATTTAACAATTCCTGAAGCAAACGCAATCTTTGATGATATAAGAAATAAAATTATAGGTGAAATGAAAGAGGAAAAAAAGAAAAAGGAAGAAGGTGAAAAATTATAGCAAAGAAGACGTAAGACGCTCGGTCTGAAAAAATACATTAGCCTGCTATAATTGACTTAGGTGAAGGGTTCTCAGAAAATTGCAATATATATTGGGTAATGTATTCAGACTTGATTTGTATCTAAATATCATTAAGGAGCTTTTATGAAAAGTTTTACAGGTGGTAGTAAGGGATTATTTATTGTTTTACTTTTTGCAGTTTTGCTTGTAGCAGTTTATTTTGTTGGAAACCATTTTTATGTAAAACAGGTCAAAAACAATATCTATGAAAATTTGGAAGAGCAGGAAGGCTTTAGAAAAGAGAATCTTAATATTGGCGATATTAGTGGTAATTTTATAACTCAGAGTGTTATCGTTAAAAACGTTAGCTATGAGTATCCTATTGTTAAAGGGTATAAAATTGTTAATACTTTGGACAAAGTTATCTTGAAAAATTTTAAGCAAGAAGGGGACATTGTTACCAGTGCTAATATAGAAGTTACAGGTATTTCGATTAGCTCTGTGAGTGACAAAAATATCATGTCCTTTGAGGCACGTATGGTTGAGCCTTTTGTAGAGTATTTGAAGCGTTATAAATATAATTTTGCAATAGAGGAAAATTATTCAACTGAGAGTAATAATCTTGTTATAGATAACAGCCAGCTTACAGTTTATCCTAAATCTAATCCCCAAGCATATACGAACCTTTCTTTAGGTTTTGGGGCCAAGAATATAACTCCCGAAATGTTAAAAAACTCAAAGGTTAGAAACAATCCTGGATCAGCAAAAAAAATTGTATTGGATTATTTGAGGTTTAAAATTCAAGACAAGGGAAAGAATATAAAAAAAATAATTTCAAAATCAAAAAAGTACGATCAGTATAAGCAAAAACTATTAGCTCAGCTGAACAGAATTAAGAGTCAAATAAATAAGCCTCAACTTGCGGAAACTAAGGAAAAAATATTTTTAAAACTCGTTACTTTTGTAAAAAATGATTTCGAAAGCCTAAGTATGAGTATTGATTTTCAGGGAGATGTTACTGTAGCTGATATATTAAGAGGCGAAATTAGCGATGAGAAGATTAAGATAGGTAATTATTAATATGGTTAATAAATGTTTCTATTTGCATTTTAAAAAGCTTAACTAAATACATTGACTTTGATGGATATTGATGAGGTTTAATATATGCTAATAGTTTCCGGAGGACAGTCAGGAGTAGATAGAGCAGCACTTGATTTTGCAATTGAAAACAATATTGAATATGGTGGATACGTTCCAAAAGGTTTTAAATCAGAGGACGATGGGCTGACAAGAGATAAGTATCCTAATATGGTAGAAAGTAGAAGTTCAGATTATAAAGTAAGGACTGAAGAAAATGTTATAAACTCAGATGGTACTTTGATTATTTATAAAAATCTGTCTGGTGGGACAAAACTCACTGTGAAATTTGCTGAGAAGCATAATAAACCTTATCTGTTAATAAAAATACCGAATGATATAAAAGAAAATGCAAATAGCATACAAAAGTTTGTGGACGAAAATAGTATTGAAGTATTAAATGTTGCTGGCAACAGAGGCTCAAAAGTTCCTGACATATATGATTATACAAAGATATTGCTGGCAACTTCTTTGACAAAATAAACTAACACTTAGAAGTTGGGTCAAAACATGCGTATTTTTATAGTTACGATTATTTTTTGTTTGCTATCGCTGTCTGTATTTGCTGAAAATCTTACAGGTAAAATAGTAGATGTTGCAGACGGAGACACAGCCACTTTGCTAACATCGAATAATAATCAAATCCGCATAAGGCTAAACTGCATTGATGCTCCGGAAAAGTCTCAAGACTTTGGACAAAGATCCAAAAAATCATTAATCAATTTAATTGCAGGAGAGTATGTTAAAGTAAAAAAACACGATGTGGATAGATATGGGCGTACTATTGGTACAATTTATTTAAATGGAGCTGACATTAACCTAACACAGGTCAAAAAAGGACTTGCATGGGTATATGATAAATATTGCAGTGATAGAAAATATTACAATGCTGAAAAACAGGCTAAAGAAGATAAAATAGGCTTGTGGAGCCAACCTAACCCAATAGAACCCTGGAATTATAGAAGAGGGGAAAGAAAGCAAAGAAATAGTAATTTTTCCGGAGACGGTACTTTTGAATGTGGAAAGAAAAGATATTGCAGTCAGATGAACTCATGCGAAGAAGTAATGTTTTATTTCAATGAATGTGGCTTAAGCAGGTTAGACGGAAACAATGACGGTGAACCTTGTGAAAGTATTTGTAATTAAGTATGCGTTTTTAAATGGGACAAATTCCAATGACTGATTTAAAGGATATTAAGCCTAAATGGGTATTAATCAATGAAAACCTTTATGAAATATCAAAGTTTTCTCATCTGCCATCCCAGAAGCGTCCTCATGCAATTTGTCCAATTTGCAGACGACCAGTAATTTTAAAATTAGGTAAGTATAATGTTCATCATTATGCTCATAATCCCGAAGATATATGTACAATAACTCAGCCTGAAACAGCATTGCACTTGAATGTGAAATTTCACATTTACCAGCAATTACTAAAAGCTCAAAAAATCTATATAGAAAAAAGATGTGACAGGTTCTTATGTAATAAAAAAACAAAACAATTATTTTTAAAAGGGTGGGATAATGTAAAAGTCGAATATCAGACAGATTCTTTTCGACCAGATATATCTTTGTTCAAAGAAAATAAGCTAATAGGTGCAATTGAGATACTTGTGTCTCACAAGATGACTGATGATAAAGTACAATATTTCACTGATCAAAAAATTTCCTGGATTGAAATTAAAGCAGATGAAGATTTATACAACGGTAATGATACTTGGAATCATGAAAAGCCATTGCCTTTTTATAGCTGTTACCCTGAACCTAAACATTGGATATGCGATAATTGTAAAGAATTGAGACATCAAATGGACGAGCATAACAAAGAAATAGATAAACAGGTTGAGTATAAAAAATATAATTATACAAGAATACATGCTGCAAAAATGGTGGATTATTATTTCCCTTCAGGAAAAAAGTATAGAGAAGTATATTTTGTTATGAAAAAACTCAGAAATGGGGATTGGGTGAAAGCATGGGTAGAAACAGAACAGAACAGAATACTCACAACAGAATCTTCGCCTATTACAAAAGATTCTATGAAAAAGCTTAGTAAAGCTGTAAAAAAGAATATTAACAGTTTCAGAAGCAAAGGAGCAATAGTTGATGTTTCTATGGATTGGAGACTTTGGAAAAGCGGTTCAAAGTTTGTTGCTCGTGATATAGATGGATTTCCTTTTCGTTATGAATGGGATTATAAACTAAAAAAATGGCTAAAAAAGAATAAGATAATAAGTAATTCATGTTTTTCTTATGATGAAAGATATGGCTACCTTAACCGCATCGGAAAAAACGGCATAAAATGGTACAAAGACTAATTAAACAAATAAATTAAATTACCTCGTCAAACTATGCTTTATTACAATAAATATAGCTTAACCAAGCTAAATGGCAACATGAAGTTGAGCAATGTGAAATAAGGTGATTAAAATGTGCGGAGTAATGGCCTTCAAAGGCAAAAGTGAAGAGCTGTATAAAGTATATTTCCCTCAGCCTTATCCAAAAATTGAAGTTTTTACAAAAAATAATGCTAAAATTCAATGTATATGGGGCAGAAGAAGTGATAAGGAATTTGAAGGTTCGGAAATACCTATCACAGGCTGGGCTAGAATTGAAGCAATAAAAGCTGAAAAGTGGCACAAGTATAATCCTGAAAAAGTCTATATTTTACCGGAAAAGTATATGGAAAAAGATAAATACGGAAAATCTCACTGGTTTGAGCCACCGCCGGACAAAACATTAGTAGGTTTATTAGTTGAAGCTAAAAAACACCAAAAGGTTGTGTATGTAGTAACCGTTCCTGCTCCCAAGAAGTACGCACACATCCATAACAGGTGGCCGATGTTGACTAAAACTTTTTTCCAGGAAGTTATTTTTGAAGGTTGGTAGCCTTGGCAAGAAGGGCGGTTTTAGCCGCCCTCTCTGGAGAAGCCAAATCTCAAGCAAAAAGCTTACATTTATTGTAATATTAAGTTATATGAATTCAGATAAATTGCAAGATAATTGAAAAAAAACTTATAAACAGATAAAGCCCCAGATTATCCGGGGCTTTATCTCAATTGCTTTTGCAAAAGTAAATCTCAATACAGCATCCAACTGTATGAAAATTATAGTAACTAGATTTTGTGTTGTCAAATTTTTTTGTAAAATAAATTTTATTCTGTACATAAGAGTAAATCTCCCCGTTGCAAAAAAGAGGGAGGGATTCGAACACCTTTCCGTATCTTATTGATGATTATGAATAATTTTGAAAAAGCTGTAAAGTCAGGGGTTTCAGCGAATCAAATTATAATTATTTATAATCATTTTATAATAATTTTTATCACAATTCTAAAAAAACTATCCACCCGAAGGCCAATCTTTTATAAAAACAAGATAATATCAAAATTAGGTGTTCAACAATTAAACGTTTAAAATTTGATTTGACCCAATTTCATTGCCAAGCTATCATAAAATAATGAAGGATGTACAGTACTATATAATAACTTATTATGTGCATAGGGAATATTAATGGAAGTTTCTAAAGAGCAAGAGATTAATCAAATAAAAATGGGAAAGCCACATGTTTTAATATTGGGGGCAGGAGCTAGTTACGCTGCCTTTCCGAGTGGTGATATCAACGGGAAAAAACTTCCGCTAATGAATAACCTTGTTGAAACCTTGGGGATTGAAAAATTAATTGAAAAAGCTGACTTAAAAACAACCTCAGGTAATTTTGAAGATATTTATTCAGAAATTCATGAAAATCCAAATCTGAGTTCACTACTAAGGGATATAGAGGAAGAGGTCTACAGCTATTTCCAATATATGATGTTACCTAATGCCCCAACCATATACGATCACTTATTGCTTTCTCTCAGAGATAAGGATGTTGTCGCGACATTTAACTGGGATCCATTTTTATTGTTGGCATATCAAAGAAACACACAACGTTTTAAGTTGCCTCGACTGCTATTTTTACATGGTAATGTCGGTGTTGGATATTGTGAAAAAGATAAAGTTGCAGGAATAAATGGGAATAGATGTGGGAAGTGTGGACATAAACTCGAACCGACTAAACTCCTATACCCAATTTCTGAAAAAAATTATCATAAAGATGGTTTCATTTCTTTACAATGGAAAGAATTAGACCAGCATTTAAAAAGTGCTTTTATGGTTTCTATATTTGGATATGGTGCGCCACAGTCAGATGTTAGTGCTATAGATTTAATGAAATCTGCTTGGGGCGATGTAAACCACAGAGAGATGGAACAAACGGAAATTATCGATATTAGAAGTGAAGAAGATTTGTGTAAAACATGGGAGCCTTTTATTCATACCCACCATTATGAAACACACTCATCTTTTTATTATTCTTGGATAGCTAATCATCCAAGGAGAACTGGCGAAGCATACATAAATCAGTATTGGAATGCACAGTTTATAGAAAACAATCCAATCCCGAAAGAATTCCCATTTTGTGAATTATGGGCTTGGTATGATCAATTAAAACAAGCAGAAGAGCAACATCAAAACACATAACGAGGCTAATTCAGCGGACTTAAAAAGCTGCGCGGCTGATTAGTGGGGTTAGGCGTTCAAACGGCTCAACGCGAGCAAGGGGAAATGACGAGCAAATTCAATTTGACAGGCTTGAAAACGAAAAAAGGGCACCCATAACAAGTTTTTTGTCAATTAGATATTTAACAAGTGTCTCAAAGCAGATTGCTTTTTTTGTTGTCGCTCCAAAAGCAACCGATTATGTAAACATTATGCCACAAGAGAATTTCAATTTGTTGAGATTGATTTTTTAAAGGAGTAATTTATGGGATTATTTAATTTTTGGAAAAAGAAAGAAAAAAATTTAAAAAAATCAACTCTTGAAAAAACAGATTTAGTTCCAAATAGAAATTCAGGTCTATCAATAAAAGGTTTGACTATACACGAAGATTTAAAGGAGTTAGTTTGGATCGGAGACGGAAAATATAAAAATTATAAACAATCTAAGGGAGATGAAAATTCGTTTGAAATTGATGGTCTTCGGATAACAATTACTTTTCATAACCAAGAAGAACCAAGTCTTATATATACAAACCAGAAAATTAACAAACCAAAAGATTTAAATTCTGTTGAAAGGCCAACATATTATCCAACTTATTCAGAATTAACACCTGAACAAAAATGGGTTTATCTGACGCTTCTTTCAAATCCATATAATACTGAAATCGATATTGGTTTTGTTTTTATTCTGTATTATGGGTTAGAACGACATTTACTTTCTGGTAATTTTGAAAAAGCAATTTCTGTTATATTAAAATTGAGGGATATTCATACAAATAAGTCATTTCAATCATATTCTGCAAATGCTGTTGTTTTATCATGCATGCTACATAATAGAGGTGATCTTATTATAGATTTTATAAAATCATTAGATAAAGAACACGAATTTGCTTTCTCTGATAATTTACTTTTAATCTGTTACTATAGTTTTGATATTCCTCTGCTCCCTAAAGATGTAATGAGAATGTCTTTAACTTTTGAATTTAAAAACAAAAACTATATAAAAAAATATCCAGAATTGTTTTTAGAAAGCCTTTCTGGGGCTATAAGAACTAAACTTGGTTCTGAAAAAATTGATTTAAAAAAATATTTAACTGCTTCAGAAATAAAAAAAGTAAAACAGGAAGATGTGAGAATTTTTGCAAATATATCCATTATCGATAAATCAATTTCGATTCCAATCTTATCTGAGAATTTTAAGCTGAAGAGGGAAATGTATAATTTACTTGAAACTGCGCACGAAGAAGTAAAGAAGAAGCTTGCTGAAATGAGAAAAGCTGGAAAAACTCTTCCTACAAACAAAGCACCTACAAAACAAAAAAAATAAATTGTATTTGATGAGGAATACGAAAAGAATCTATTAAATGAATTATCAAAAAATAAAAAAAATCCTGTAAGTAGGCATTTTCTATACATTCAATTGCAGGATTTTTACTATAAATATAGATCTTTGGATGATAAATATTTAAATAAGTGTATCGAGTATTGTAAATTAGACATAAATTCTCTTGCAGAAATGAATGAAGCCTATATTTCTGAAGAAATAAAACGTGCGAAACAATTGACTTCATATTCTGCAACAAAAAATCTTAATAAAGAAATAGAAGAAATTAAAGAGAAGGGTTTTATTGGAAATATCCCAGCATTTAAAAGATTAGTGATTATTTACGAAAAACTTGGAGAATTTGAAAACGCAATAGAAATATGCGACAAAGCAATTGAATACGGACAATCAATAGAAGATTTTGCAAAAAGGAAAGAGAAACTTATTCAAAAGAGTGTGTCATAACATGCGCATACAACTGATAATTTTTAATAATTTCCATACTCTGATGGAGGGACATAGCTGTTCCTCAACAAATGATCATAATTTTTTGAGAAGTGCCGGAGGAACTTTCAGTGTAATATTAAAATGATTGTGTTATTTAGATATAAAATTAGCATTTGATTTGACCTGATTTAATTGTAGGCTATAATAAATTTATGAAAGTTATACAGAACTGCACAATATATTGTTATGCTGATGGAAAATGATGTCAAAAATAGTTAAATCTGAAGGGGTAACACGGACGGAAAGATTGCTCGCTGATCTTTGTGAACGGTCTTTCCTAAAATTATGGAGTTATCCTAATCCATTTAAGGAGGATAAGGATGAACTTTGCGACTTACTTGCTATTTTTGAAAATCATGTATTAATTTTTTTCGATAGAGAAAATTTGGCTTTTTCTAAAGAGGAGAATGAACCATCAATAAACTGGAATCGATGGAAGAAAAAGGCAATTGATTCTCAAATTCGCACAGCTAAAGGTGCGGAGCGTTATATTGGAAGCGGACGAAACATTTTTTTGGACAAAGATCTAACAAATCCTTTTCCTTTTGAAATTGACCGCCAAGAAATGGTAGTACATAAAATCATTGTTGCACATGGCGCAAAAGATGCATGTGAAAATCATTCAGATGATAATGTTTATGGAAGTTTAGGTGTTTGCTATTGTCATAGCAAGGATGCGCTTCCGTTTCCGTTTATGATACACATAGACAAACAGAATCCTGTTCATATTTTTGATAGCCACAACCTCCCTATTATCCTTTCGGAATTAGATACTTTTTACGATTTTACGTCATATCTTGATGAAAAAGTTAATGCGATTAGAACATACGATATGTTGTCATATTGCGGTGAGGAAGACCTGTTAGCTCATTATTTCCTCAATTTTGATGAGTCACTAAACAAGCATTTTATTGGCGCTACTGAAAAAGATGTCAATGCCATAATGATTGGCGAAGGTGAATGGAAAGATTTTATTGAATTAGAAATATATAAAAGAAAGAAAGTAGCAGATAAAGTTTCCTATCATTGGGATAAGCTTATCCAAATCACTTGCCAAAATACGCTTAACGGTACCATTGGTGGAACCTCTCCGTTGAGAGGGCGTAGTGCCATCCATGAAATGGCAAAAGAGCCTCGCTTTCATCGTCGAGAGCTATCAGAAAGAATGATTCAGTCAATTCATGATTTTCCAGAGACATCACAACGAATAATGAGAAACTTGTCGTTTATGCCGTCATTTTACAAAGAAAAGGGGTACGTGTTTTTACAGCTCAAAATGGACGGCATTAACGACTATGAGAATAAATATCGTCCAAAGAGACAAGCAATGCTTGAGATAGCCTGTGGCGCTGCAAAAAATAAATTTGACCATTTGAAAACGGTTGTTGGTATCGCAATTGATGCTCCAAAGTATGCAGAAACAAATTCAGAAGATTTTATTCTAATGGACTGCACTGATTGGACTGATGAACAAAGAGAGCATTATGAAAAGGCAAATGAAGGATTTGGTTTTTTTAAAATTGGTGTATCAGAGAGAAAGACGGTGACAGAGTTTCCCTCTTTTAAAAAAACAGTGCCTGGTGAAGTTAAGGTTGGCAGAAACGATCTATGTCTGTGTGGTTCGGGTAGAAAATACAAAAAATGCTGCATTGATAGAATTCGATAAGCCTCGCACAACAACCTCTTCCAGCGGACTGCAAAAAAGCCGCGGCCGCTGAAGAGCACGTTATCTTTTTATAGAGAGGAGCGGCTATGCCTAAACAAATACAAAGATCCAGGGAAATCTATATCGCACCAGAAATATTAGGCAAATATGAAAATAGCAGTCCAATAGTCATAGATGAAAGACATGATAGAATGTTAGATCCAAAAGATATAGACGATAAAATAACGATTTATGAGAGAGAGGTTAGCGACTGGTTTTTAAATCCTGCGGAAGCTTTGCTTAATCATAATAACTTTAGAAGTTCCTTCATAGTGTTGATGGTTTGCATGTCATATTTTGAAGGGGTTGAGCAATATAAAACGGGAGTTGAAAGCACTAGGAGAAGCAAGCAATGTTTTATTGATTCTGTTAAACGTATATACGCCAATCAGTTTCAAGATAGAGACTTAGCAAAGCTTTACTCTAAATCGAGATGCGGACTGTTTCACAACGGAATGGTGGAAGGGGGAGTTATATTTAGTGATTCTTTTGATGATGTAATGGTTTTTGAAAATAATGGAGAGATAATTAAGATCAATCCAAGAAAATTATTATCTGATATAAAGAGAGATTTTGAAAATTACATAAACGAGATTCGATCCCCAAACTTTTCATTTTGTAATGAAAGGCAAAGAATATTGAGAGAAAACTTTGATAGAATGTTTTCTGTTTTATGACCAAAAAAGATAACATGGCAGTGCATTGGACAGCCATGGCTGGGGCATTTTAGAATTTTTTTGGACTCCATCTCTTTTATTTTTATAGCTCATCAGTGGAAACCCTGGCTGCCACTGGCTTTCGGCATTAAAAACTGCAGTTAAAATTGCTATCATAAGTTGAACATCTACTCTTAAAGAGAAAAAAAGAGAATTCATAGAAATATAAAAAAAATGTCGAACCTAAAATTTGGCTTTGAATTCAGAATATGGTGCCCTAAATTATCTGCAATTTCTACATCTATGACAAATTCCAATCATGGAGTATGAGCGGAACTTTCAGCATTATTTTAAATTTGAGATATTTTATAACTTATGATATTTTACTTGATATGACTTAATTGTCAAGATATGATGAATATATGAAAGATGTACAAAATTATATAATATATTGTTAGAAGAAAAAAATGGATAACCAGATACCAATTGAGGAGCTTCTGTACGAAGAAGAGGGAACAACCCTCGATTTCAAAAGTGAGCAGTACGCGTTTAGCTCTGCAAATAAACATCAGAAGAGTGAAATCATTAAGGATATATTGGTTTTTTCCAATGCATGGCGTAGAAGCGACGCCTACATCTTGATTGGCGTAGAAGAGGTAAAAGGGGGCAGGAGCAAGCCGTTGGGTATTGAGAGTGAATTAGATGATGCTCAATTACAACAGTTTGTAAACAGCAAAACCCAGAGACCTATAAACTTCATGTACAGAACCATGCTTATTGATGGTGTAAAAATTGGAGTAATCAAGATACCGATACAATCTCGCCCGTACTATTTAGAAAAAGATTACGGAAAATTGAAGAAGCACGTTGTATATGTACGTCGAGGCAGTAGTACTGATGAAGCAAGCCCTGAAGAAGTGCACAGCATGGGTCGCACCGAAGTTACTGAGGCTCAAGAGATTCCGAACTTAAGTTTTGAATTTGCTAGTCTGGAAGAACACACAACCCTTGGTGCAGAAAAACGCATCGAGGCAACTCTTCTTAACGTTCCACCAATCGATAATTTACCTGATTACCGAGAAGAAGAGCCTTCGGGGCTTTTTGGTACTCGCATCTCAAGTCTCTTTCGCGTCAATTCAGACTATTACCGAGAACTTGTAAAATATTACTACATACTGAAACGATCTAAAATGTTGTCTTTTTCCTTGGTAAACAATTCCAGTATTACTGTCTCAGACATAAGAGTGGAAATAACTATTGAAAATAAAGACAATAAATTCGCGTTGTTTGGCAAGGATGATTTTCCAAGGTTCCCGAGATCCCACTGCGACCTGATTCCTAATATTCGACCTTTACCGGAGCAAATAGCAAGGAGTTCGAAACCATCAATAGAAATACAAGATATTGGTGGCAGGTACAGAATAGAAGTGCCTTTCGAAAAAGTGCAACCTAAGCAGACCGTGTTTTGTAACGAATCAATTTTTATTGCAGCTAACGACAATTTTGAAAGACGTGCCAAGGTAGTTATTTATGCTGACAATATCCCAGTACCAATAGAAGCCTCTCTATTTGTTCGATGTGATGTTGTAGAAGCACCTGGGAGCCTGGAGGATATAGAGGCAATGCATGCTGAGATTCTTCAAACAAAATACTCAACTTGACGTCAGTTTCGCTGCACTCAACTGCCGCAACTTAGTATAAGTTATAAAAACTGCGGTTAAGATTGTTGTCCAAGTTAAAGCAATTATTCTTAAAGAGAAAAAATAGAATTCAATAGAAATATAAAAAAATTATCGTAACAGCGAAGCTGTTCAAGCAAAACAAAAACAAAGGACAAATAAATTATATTTATGTACAAAAATCCAGGCCATAACTTTACCATTACTTATAACTTCCATACTCTAAAACAGTAACTTCGCTGTTAACCAATAAACGATCATATTTCTTGAGAAGTGCCGGAGGAACTTTCAGAGTAATATCACATCTTTATAATATTAAAATTGCGGAGTTATGCAATTAAAAATTTATAATTTGGTTTGACCCAATTTAATTGCCAAGCTATGCTTTATATACGAAAGATATACAGAACTATATAATAACTTGTTATGAAGATTAGGGTAAAATAATGACAAAAAGCTATCGTTTAATTTTAATGATATTATCAATTACAATTCTCCTTCTTATTGGTTATCAAATAAACAAAGATTTCTCGTTTGTAGTTGAACAATTTTGGTTTGCAGCTGGATTCCTATTATTAATATTATTGTCTTTAATTGATCAACCACATTTTACAACTGAATCAAGTGTTTTCATTAATTCTGTAACAGCTGGTGTATCACTCCTTTTAGTTACAGAAAACAATAAGGATTGGATTTATCATTCATTTTTCTATATTGTTATTTTTTTAATCATAACAAGTTATATTTTATTATGGTTAAGAGAAAAGCAAAATTTATTTGATAAAAAATTAATACAAATCGTTAATAAAATTACAAAATACTTCGGCAGACCAAATGTTATTTTTTCGGCATTTTTTATATGGGGAGCAGTAAAGCAATTTGGAATCAACTCATCAGAGTTTAATGCATTACTTTGGTTTTGGATTATATTTACAATACTTAACATCCCAGAACTGTCTAAAACAATTAGTTCTTCATTAACGTCATTAAAAATACATGATAATGGTATGGCAATTGGATATATATTCGGAGTGCAGTCAAAAAATACATTCTTAGTAAAATTATTAGAAAACAAACCAACTGTGAAACTATATGATTTTGTAGAATTTAAATATTCAGTCGATAAAAGTATTCGAAAAGGATTATTGTTAGATGTTTATTTACTTAATCAAGAACAATGGGTAAAAGTATTATCAAATAATGAAATAGAAAGTATATTCAAAAAAGATCATGTATTACAAAATCATAATTCAGATGTAGTATATAAAATCCCTGAAATACCAAATAATGAATATCTAAGTAAATTTGTTGGTATTGTAACAGAAAATTCTACAATAGGAAAAATAAGATTTATATATAATTCTAAAGTAAAGATTGAAGATGGACAGCTAATAGAAATAATAATAGATGATAATAAAATCCTTTATCAAATAGTTGAAGGAATTACAAAAATTGAACAATTAGAAAATAAAAATCAAACTGGAAATATCATAGTAGAAGCAATACAACTAGGTACATGGAATAAAGATAATTGTAGATTTGAACCATATGGTTGGGTTCCAGAAATCAATTCTCCAACATATTTAGCAGAAAATACTGAAACTTATGAATTTAAACAAAATGAAATACAGGTTGGTGTAGTTCCAAATACAAACTATCCTGTTGTACTAAATAAAGAATTATCTATAACCCACCATACTGCGATACTTGGAGTGACTGGAACAGGTAAAACTACATTTGCAAGGTTTTTAATTGAGAACTACATTAATACAGAAAACACTAAAATTATCTGTGTTGATTTTACGAAAGAATATAAAGATCAGTTTACTAAATATGAACCAGAATCAATTATCAATGACGAAAGAAATGAAAAAATATTTAAAGAGATTAACTGGAGAACAAAAGAGCTTGAAAAATTTGGGAATCAACAAGACAAAGATAAATTAAAAGAAGCAGATAACCTAATAAAACAAGAGTTTAAGGAAGCAATTACTGAGTTTTTAAATAATGATAAAAAATTAGCAATATTTGAATTACCGGATATTACAAACACAATTGGTGTGTTGGATTATACGAGAGATTTATTTAAAGAATTGTTTCAAATAGCTAAAGAGGAAAAATGTTTTGGAAAAAGAGTTTCTGTAGTACTAGAAGAAGCTCATACTATAATACCAGAGTGGAATTTTATTGGATTAAATGAAAAAAATTCTCAAGCATTAGTAAATCAAATCGGACAGATTGCTTTACAAGGAAGAAAATATGACATTGGATTTTTAGTTATTGCACAAAGAACTGCTAATGTTTCTAAAACTGTACTAACTCAGTGTAACACAGTGATTGCTTTTCAAGAATTTGACAAGACTAGTAGTGATTTTCTTTCTAATTATTTTGGCCAAGATATTATAAAGATCCTTCCAACACTTAAATTTAGACATGCAATTGCTGCAGGAAAAGCATTCAAATCAAGTGTTCCAATGATATTTGAAGTACCGGAAATGTAAACAATTAATCTTCATAACAACCACTTGGAGTTGACCTGGCGGTGAATATGGCAAAGAAGTTGTTGAATTATAGAAGTGGAGTTAGAATGGTTAAAGAAAATGGGCTATATTAAAACAGCGCCAGGCAACTCAAGTGAACGTTAGCGGCAAAGGGAGGCATCGTGGAGTACGTTGCAACTTTCGAAGAGGTTGAGGGGGTTCTTTGCCGTTTCGACACACGTATTTATCTGGGCTCTTACAATCCAAGCAAGGACAGCATTTGTGTGGGCGCCATGGTTGGCAAGAATCCGGGGTCAGCTATGCCAACCAGGACAGGTGAATTGGCCCCGATTGAACTACGCGGCGACAAAATGTTGCCCACCGTGGGAAATCGCTTTACTGAGGCATATGCTCTGGCAAATAAACAAGTTCCACCAAATGCGTTTGTACGGATCTGGAACTTGTTTTATGTCTGCGGCAAAGATCTGGATCGAGCAGCAAAGGTCGCTTCGCAGATGGCACATCCGCCAATTTGCGAGTCTGAGAAAGGCACCGTTCCGTTTGTCTGGTTCGGTTGGGGCGGAAACAACGCTATGCTAAATCCGTTCAAGCAGAGGTTTGTCGAGAGAAGGTACAGTCCGGCATTCTTCTACGATCATACATGCGGCAAGGTCATCACCCGCACGCCAGAACAAAGTGAATTTGCAAAACACACGCAGGGTATGCCTGCAGCCCCGATCAGGAAGCATCTGGCTATGGTTGTATGACCCTGTATGCCGCTAACAAGGCGCTTCAGCCGACGTCAAAACCGCTACGCGGTTTCGCCGCGGTGAGCTTAGGCATTAGGTTTGAAGAGTCAGGAAATGGCAAAAGTCTTTATTGACACAAATGTGATCAAGTTTTCTGCTACAAAGCAGTTGGAGTTTATTCCTGTTAATAAACCGACCAGAAAGTGTTATGGAAAAATAACAGGTTGTCAAGTTGCAACTGTAGGCTATGCAAACCCGAATGATTATTTGAGAGATAAAAGCGAGATAAAGAAAGAGGCAGAGCTTCTGCCTAATATTGCCGATTTGGCAAAGAATGAGCACTTAGAATTATTTGAAGATACCGAAATGATGGTAGAAAGCATGGGGCTTCCAAAAATAGGAAGTGCATCTGGGAGGTTGTATAATGCACCAATCAAGCGAGCAAACCCACCTTTATACTATTCTAGAACAATTATAGGTCCAAACTATATGGGGTCGCCTGATGAGCTGACTCTTAATTTTCTCAAGGGAATTACCGATAAGCGGTTCATAGAGATTCAGAAAGTCACAGGCGCGTACCAAGGC
>Ga0114985_100087_pt1 | contig 16377 bp, 16 predicted proteins | sample Shrwel1BS1Day9_FD_89592 | JGI IMG/M metagenome (GOLD analysis project Ga0114985, IMG submission 89592) | Subsurface microbial communities from deep shales in Ohio, USA - Utica-3 well 1 S-1-Day9 | ecosystem: Environmental > Aquatic > Deep subsurface > Shale gas/oil reservoir > Produced water/Flow...
CGATTACATTAATGAGGGGAAATATAAAAAAGCAAGGGATGTTATCCTTGAGTATTACAAAAAAGCTCAATTACCCATTATCCAAAAGCTTTTATACGGGAAAACAAATAAAATTTACGCCAATCTAATTATAAACAAATTAACTGAAGGCAATCTTTCCCAGTCAAATAAGTACCTTATGGAGTACTTAGCCATACATCCTGAAACAGCTTCTGGATTATATAGTCAAATAAAACCTTTTTTTAACAAAATATCTCAGCTAAAAATAGAAGGTGCTGAGGGTATAAAAGTAACAGGCATACCCCTTGATAAAATATTTTCAACATATAGTAAGACCATAAGGAACACAGGTTTAAACCAAATCCGCAAAGGCTATATTAGTGAGGGTAAGGAATGCTTGAAAGTTGCCTCTTTGATAAATAATTTCTCAGTCAATTGAACAAAAATAATGCGAGTTTTTACGATCAAAAATTATATGAAAGTTCGAAATTAAAGTAATAATTTTGCTCTGATTTATCTTTAAACTGATAATTTACAGGAGATTCATAGGTATTAATTTTATTTTTATCGATATAAGTAAATTTTGATTCAAGTGACAAATTATTATTAAAGAAATATTTCCCGCCAACGTATGCTCTGTTTTCCTTTTGCTTGTCGTCTGTGTCCAGATTCCGCTCTATGTATTCATCGCCAATATACCCATGCAATTTTTCCGTAAATTCGTAATACACTTCAAAACCCAGCATTTCAGCATCTCTGCCAATAAAATGACCAATTATATAATCATTGTCCGTGTATCCCTGTGGATAGTTGTGATGAGCATAGGTTTCCCTGTAAATATTTGCACTCTCTAAACGAATATCCATATTCTCTCTGACTAAAAGCATCCCGAAAACATATGAATCTCCCAAGAGAGCAAAAGTCTTGCCTTTGTCCTCTTCCTGCCATGGAGCTGTAATATCATTCCAAGCGGCTTCAGCGTATAATTTCATGCCGTCAAATGGAGATATTTTATTTATGGCGGGCACATAAATGCTCAAGTCCAGCCCAAAATGCTGATCTGTATCCCATTTGTTGCCGGTATTTTCATCCTCTGCCGTAAAAAGTTTCCAGTAATCTTTTAAACTGTTATAATCAGGTTGCCCGCTGCCACCGTAATAGCTAACTCGGGTGGCACCTATTTCAAAATACTTTGATGGTTTAAGAGACAACCTCATCCCAAGCAGTTTAGGATCGCTGCTGACACGATCATCATCGTCAAACCATGTATTCCACAAATACCAACGGAAATTACCGAGGATACCCCAATTGTAAGGGATTTCAGTTTTTGCAAGAACACTGATTTCCGGCTCTATATTATCACTCAAAAGCAACTGACCGAAATACCCCGGACCGGTCACTATGTTGTCTTTCATGACCTCTACGCCCACATGTTTAAAACCTTTTTTAAGTCTGAACCTTGATAACTCAACATCTTCATTTTCGTTAAGTTCAAACTTAATTTCATACGCTCCCAGAATCACATCGCCGATATAACCGAAGCCGTATGCCGAAGCGTCAAAATAGTATTTTTCTTCTGATTTTTTACCGAAAGATGAATAATAACGCGTATCGTTTTCGCCTGAAAGAAAAGCCGACATTTTTGCAAATTTCAGGGGAACAATATTGGAGAACTCATTGTAATCACTCTCGAAACCATAAATGTTATTTACCCTGTCTGATATAATTTCTATTTTCTCGTTTACTCCGAAAAGCTCAGCATAGTTTTCATCCTGGAGAAACAATACCGCAGCTTCCCGGTAGGAAACGGGTTTTAAAGTGTCAGAATAAAACTTGCTTGGAGAAATTGCCATCGCCCTGTCGGATAAACGGTACAAATATTCGTTTGAAGCGGGTATATCATCGGTGGTTTTTTTTGTAAGACAAAATGCAGCATTGGCAAATATCAAAACAAAAATAAAGCAGTAAAGAATTCTCATTTTTTGTCCTTCAACGTCTCTTTAAAATGATCCTTGTTGGACTTCACAAATTCGTAAAGAAAAACCATAAAGACCGATAAAATACATGCTGTAACGAATGCCACTATACATATTAGTTTCCTGTTTGGTCCGACTTTGTCAAGTTCATCGGGAACATAAGGCTCTGAAATAATTTCAAATCCATAGTAAGTCTGCGCCTTTGCCATTACTTTTGACTGTATTAGTGTTGCTACCAGTTCACTAAGTTTGTTTTTTAAGCTAATGTCCGAAGCATTAGCAATTTCATCCTTATAATTTTCAATCTTTAAGTTGATATTCTGCAACTCATTCTTTTTCATGTGGGAACTTATATCCATTAAAAGAACATCCACAGCCTTTTTTGTAAAAACTCGATCTTTGTGCTTTACGGCTAATGTAATGAATCCGGATTCATCATCTTTGTCAATTGAAATAATATCACGAAATGCTTTGTAAAACATATAATCCTTATGTTTTTCAAAATCCTCTTCCTTTTGTAGCTCCTGGTAGTCCTCAAACAAATTATTATAAAATTTATTTTCTTTAACAATGCCGGCAAGAAACTTTTGATTATCCAACAAATTTTTCATGGAATTATAAGTATTTTGACCACCCCCGCCTATTGACCCCGGCAACATCCCGCTAAGCGGCCCTAACTGATTTGCCAAATTTGAAAATCTAGAAGAACCTTCACTTTGGGAAGGTGAAAGGACAGCTTTTGACTGATAAATATTATCCTGCATTAGGCTATAAACAACTGCCGCAACAGAAACAAGGAAAACAAACACAACAATAATAGTTTTTCGTTTCCATATTACGGCAAAAAGCTCCACCAAATCAATTTCATCTTCATAATACGGTTCCTGTTGGTTTGTATTATTTTTATTTTCTTCCATAATACACCTAATATGCTGCCAGTGTAATGCCAACAGTAGCAGCAACCTGATAAAGAATCTGTGTTATGTCTTGTACACTTTTCATATAGCTTGGAAATCTGAGTTTTCGTGGAACAACAATAGTATCTCCAACGTTAACTTTTACAGAATAAATATCTTTCCACCAATAATTATCCAATATATATCTATTCGAAATAACTCTTCCGTCAGCTTTTACCACATAAATATTTTTTTCACTCGCCAGATCTGTAATACCACCACTTTTATCAAGGTATTTCTTCACCGTTGTATCTTTAGCTGTGTATATATAACTGGACGGATTATAAACCTCTCCAACTACATTTACTGTGGACGGTTTCTTCGGGATTATAATCTCATCTCCATCTTCTAATGCAATATTGTATTTTGAAGATTCGAGCTCCTCCATCGACTCAATGTCAATAACAATCCTACCTTCAGGCTCAACGGAATCTAATTTGTTTATAATACTTTGTAGATTACTTTGTAAATTTTGCTGAGCCATAATATCTTCTTTACTCAATGCCGAGGAAATCTCACGACTGGAAATAGTTACTAATGTTGATTGCAGTCTTTCTTTAAGTCTACTTAATTGCTCTTGCTGAATTTTTTTAACTGAAACACGCCTAAAAATTAGCCCTTTTATAAAAGACTCGCTTGTTAATCCACCAGCTCTTTCAACAACATCAAGCAGTCTCTCATTTTTTCTAATAACATATTCCCCGGGGAACTTAACCTCTCCTAAAACTGTAACAACCCTAGCTTCATTAAAGCTGTCAATATTTCTGACCTTAACTATATCATAAGGTTTAATTTCAAAAGCAGAATTCCCTTTCATTATGTCATTTAAATTTACATCAAAAATTTTGTGTTTTACCTCTCCATCAACAATATTCATCCTTATGATTTCTGCTTTTGTCATATATGCATTATCTCTGACATTGCCAGCCAGTATTATCAAATCCTTAAGCCCCATTTCTTCAGAATATGTATAGTCACCGGGCTTGTTGATTTCGCCTGTTATTTTTACTGTTTTTTCAGGATGGAATTGTTTCCAGTTATAAATATAAAGCTGGTCTAAATCCTGGAGATAAACATTAATATTTCCAATAAGGGCGGCTTTTAAATCTACAGTTATCAATTTGTAACGAAAATTTTCTTTATTTAGTCTCTGTAAACTGGCAATATTTAAGTAAGCATCTTTGGTAAGACCGCCTGCTTTCTGTATTAGTTTATCTACAGTCAAGTTCTTAGTTAACAGATACTTGCCGGGCTTTTTTACTTCACCCTCTATCCTGATGTATTTTTTAGGCTCAGACTCAAAAACAGAGTGTACTATAATTTTATCATGCGGTTTGATATTAAAGCTCTCAGTTTTTTCAACGTTTACAAAACGGGTAATAAAATCACTTCCAACTTTTCTTACAATTTCAATATTGCTGGTATCAGCATTTTCTGTCAAACCTCCTGCTTTCTTTATAACGTCATTAAGCGTTAGTTTATCGGCAACTGGATATATACCCGGATTAACAATTTCTCCACTTATATCAACAATTTTTTCCGGCATAATATCATCACGGTTTAAGATGTAAATTTCATCACCTGTCTTTAACCTAATATCCTGGGTATTTGACTCATTATCAAGAACATTTTTTAAATTAAAAGATAGAATCTCCGTATTTTTCCCTACGCCATAATACCTTTTAATATAGCCATATGATATAGCTGTGTTAGGCTTCAGATTTTCTTTTGAACCAATTATACTTTTTAATGTAGTATTATTGTCTAAGGAATATGCTCCTGGAAAATATACATTCCCCTTTAAGTATACGACATCTTCATCAGGAGTTGTAATAGGTATAACAGATATTTTATCTCCGTCTTTAAGTTTAAAGTTTTTAGTATCTTTTAGTGAAACATCAATAACTTTTGTTTTCTGATTTTCGACAAATCTTTTCACCTTGATTTTAGCGCCATAAGCTGTGGGATTAAGACCTCCAGCCATTTTCAAAACGTCTGATAGCGTTTCTCCGCTTTTTATTTCATAGATAGCCTCTCTGCCCACTTCACCGGCAACAAAAACCTGCCTCTCACTTTGGGGGACAAAAATAACATCATTAGGTTGCAAATATATATCACTAAAGGTTTTCCCATATAAAGCCAAGTCATAGAAATCAATCTCTTTAATTATTTTACCTTCTCTTTTCAACAATATATGCCTCAAATTCGGATTATCATTCACCCCACCTGCCCTTGCAATAGCTGAAGCTACAGTGGATAAACTATTTAAAGTGTGAAAACCGGGGTTATTTACTTCTCCAAGAACCATCACTCGGATAGTCCTTAACTTGTTTAGAGATACATCACCTTCCACCCCTTCCATGCCACTAATAAGACCGCTGAAAATAGACTTAACATCAGCAAAAGTTTTACCGGCAACCTGGACTTTCCCAAATCGCTCACTAAAGACAGATCCATCAGACTGCACCGTCATAGAAATTGTATCACTAATTCTCCCCCATAAATATACCTGCAATGTATCAGCCGGGCCAACTATATAATCATCGCCTACTGTTACATTCTGGTCAGGAAAATTTTCTGCAGTTCCCGAAAATATCGAAGCACCAAATAGAGTCATATTATCAAAAGTTATATTTTCATCTTCTTTCTTTTCATCTTTTTTTATTAATTTTCTCTGGACATAGATAGTTTCTCCACCTTTTAAATCCACAATAGAAATATTAGGACTTTGGATATCACTTAAGCGATAAGATTCAGTCAAAGCTCCATCTTCATATATTTTGATTTTATCAACCATATCAAAATTCACCGGTCCGCCTGCCGTAGCAATAATATCAAATAAGTTATATTGTTTTGGTACTGAATAAAAGTTGGGTACATTTACATAGCCGAACACGCCTACATTAATTTTCGCAGTAGCAACAACATCAACCGCTGCTCTTAAATTGTTCTGTGCCGCTGCATTATTTATCATTGAGGATAACTCCATGACAGTAAGCCCATCAACAGTGGTTTTACCCAAATAAGGGAAATTAACACCACTCTTCTTATTTACCATAAAAGAAAATTCATTTACCTTTCTATTGTCTGATATTGCTGTATATTCAACTTTCACTCTATCGCCAACGCCAATAACATAATTTGACTTATCGATTTCATAGGTGGGTTTCTTTTGAAATGGATTGCCATACATTCTTTCTTCGCTTTCATCAAAAACCTGATCTTTTATAGATTGCTTAAATTCAAACTTCTGCTTCAAATTTGATGTATCCGATTCATTATCTTTTTTTTCTGATCCAAGCCTTTGCAAATCAACATTTTTGTCTTGAGAAGCGGAACTACCAGAGTTACTGCCCTGGGCCTGTAATTCCTTTAACATTTCCGGATTTTCTCTTGCCTGCTGTAAAACCTCAGGAGGGATATTTTGTAAATCTGCACTGTATAAAGCATTATTTAGAAAAATAGAGAATAAAACGGTATAGATAATACAAAGAAACAATTTTTTCATTGAGAAACTCCCAGGAATTAATTAAACGTTAGATAAATAACCTAATATTGGGATAATGTCAACAAAGCATCAGACTCCGACGCCACTTATCAAAGTTCCGGTTTTATAATTTCATCTCGATCTTAGTTGTACTTACAATATTAATTATTACAGAAAGGTTTTCCCTACCATCGTTTTTTTATCTGAAGCCCATAAAAATTTCTCTCCACAACAGGTGTTATTACGGCACCCTTATAAGGCTCGGTAAAATAAAAGCTGCTGGCAATCCCGATTGCTGCACCGGCGAGAACATCTTCAACATAATGATTATCAGTCTCCACCCTGCTGTACCCGACAAAAGAAGCTGCCACATATAGTGGAATACTTTTTTTAAATCCATATCTTTTATGCATAAAAGCCGCACTTTGAAACGATATTGAAGTATGACCTGAAGGAAAAGAGTATTTATCGCCATTTGGACGTTCTTTATCGGTTATCAATTTCAAACCATAAGTTATGCCAACATTTGTCACAAAAGATTTATAAAACTGACTGCGTCCTTCATTATCATTAAAATAAAAAGTTGAACCGTAGGACACTGTCGGAATTAAAACATAAAGTACGTTACCAACCCTTTCGGTATTATCAGAAGATACAGCAACATTAGGAGATAATAAAGTAACACACATAAAAATTAATACGATGATGACCCTGTGAAAATTAAAACGCAAAGCAATATTTAAAGGCATAACTTTTCCTTTGAACTTATTTTACGATGATCAGCCCCGCAAATTACAGCAAACATACGAAATCATTACATCCGGACTTAGATTCCAAGAAGTGAGAGCTCTCAATTCTCCAAAATATCTATCCCGGCGAAATAGACTAAGCATTTCAAGAAACAAGCCAAATCAACTTTCTCAACACAAACCCTCTCAACCTGATCAACTCCCTCAACCTTTCTTTGGCTTTCACATTCACTTTCACGTTTTACGTTCAACGTCTTACGTTTCAATTGCCTGATGTTCTTTCTTTTCGTATATTTCATCAATTATTTTTGGAAAATAGATATCAAAATCATCCAGAAATTTTGTATCTATTATTTTAATTTTTTTAAATAATTCCTGAGGGAAAGTCTTTAGTCTTACAATTAACTCCTCATCGCTGAAAACAGCTTTTTGATGAGCTGCATCCAAAATATTATTCCAGGAAAAAGAGTAATATTTTGAAATCAGATATATGTCAAATATATCTTTAGGGTCGTCCCTACCAATGACTGCAGTCAATTTGTTACTAAGGATGTTAAAAACATTATCTATCAAAAAACCTTCATTTGTTACAACTATGTCACCATATCTAAAAGCAATGTCGTTGACAAAATCGATTTGCAAAAAGTCATTGATCCTGAATCTATTGAAGTCTTTGGATTCAACTTCAGCGGCCACCTTAAAGCTATTTTTCAGTTTATTTTTCACATCTCTGACTGCAAAACTATATCTTGGCGATTGGTTGGTGAAAAAATCTAAATCATCAGAATATCTCTTTTCTTTATAAAATCTGCCAAGACAGGTTCCACCTGTTAAATAAAAGATATTTTCTGTCCCGAATATGAGCTTCATAACCTGATCTTGGAATGAATACAGTAATTTATAATCTATTTTATCCATTGCAATTCCTTTATAGTCAGAGGTTTATTTAAAAAATATACTTCAACTAAATTTTTTCTTCTTTCGTAATATTGCCTATTAAAAGTGGGTGTTCTATAATTTTCTATTAGTATTTTCAAATCCTGCTGATTAAAAATATTTAGATCCTCAAATAAACGTGTGCTGTTAAGAAGTATTTTTTCGAAAATAAATTGTTTTTGGTTCAGGTCATCTCCCTCGATGACATTTTTAATCCACTCGCTGGATATATCATAATCCCAAAAACACTCTTTTTTAATACGCTCTAATCGGTCCAACTTTTAACTCCAAAGATTTCGGCTAAATTTATCTTTCTATTATATAACTTAATCACCAAAATTAAAGGTACAAGAATGTATCGTTTCAAATATTATTTTACGTCTTACATTTCATTTTTCCCACCTCTTACCTCTTACATTCTACATTTTCTCAATACAAAAAACCGAAAAGCCAAAGGGGAATTTTGTTTCCGCTGCCTATTTCTATGTCATCTACCACTACATAACCATTCTCAGCATCTTTAATCTGCTTAAAATTTTTATTTTTACCACCTATCTCTATTAAATACTGATTATCAAGCAAGAAATCACATTTTTTTGGTATTTTGACATCCCCCCCACCCTAAGGATGTCAATCTGAATGAAAAGGCACGAGCTGTTTTATCCTCGTGATTATTTCCTCATCTGAACAGCATTCCATAATGTCGTGTATGTTTGCTGTTAATGTATTAAAATCATAATCGGTACTTCCTCTTGCAATATAAATTTTTTCGTGTGTTGTTGTATTTGTACCTTCTTCAGCTGTCAGTATCTCCTCAAACAGCTTTTCCCCCGGTCTTAAACCTGTAAATTTCACTTCTATATCTTCATACGGCTCAAGATTTTGTAGTTTTATAAGCTCTTCAGCAATAGAAATAATTTTGACCGGCTCGCCCATATCAAGCACAAACACCTCTCCGCCTTCCCCCATAGATGCTGCCTGAAACACAAGCAAAACGGCTTCAGGAATCGTCATAAAATATCTTTTAATTTCCGGGTGCGTTACCGTAACAGGTCCTCCCTGTTTTATCTGATTCAGGAAAACAGGCACAACACTTCCTCTGCTTCCCAGCACATTACCGAATCTTACCGAGATAAAATCGGTATCGCTGCTTTTCTTATCTATAGTTGTTAAAATCATTTCCGATATTCTCTTTGTGGCACCCATTATGCTTGTCGGGCTGACGGCTTTATCCGTGGATATGTTTATGAACTTTTCAACTCCATAAGCCGAAGCGGTTTCTGCCAGATAATATGTACCCATTACATTTGTACAAAATGCCTCTTTGGGAAAATATTCCATCAGCGGGACATGTTTATACGCCGCAGAATGAAAAATTATATCGATTTTTTCCCTTTTAAACAGATTATCAAGTGTATCTTTATTTCTTATATCACCCACCCAGGGGACAACAGTAGTTGAATTGCCGTTATTTAACAGCGAAAGCTCATTTGCTAAAAATGACGAAAATTTGGAAAAATTTGATTCAATATCAATGAGACTTCAAACAATCGGTAAATCTTTACTTAACTCTGAACGCTCTCGCTATAGGGAAATTGTTATACACTTCTTCAAATCTGTCTTTATCATATTTCCCCAAAATATATTGCTGGTTAAAATTAGAATTGTACACATTGTCTCTCAGAATAAAAATATTACTTATACTTCTTCCGTTAGTTATTATTATAAGATTAAGAGTGCTGTTAAAACCGAATTTTTCAGATTTTTGAATATACCCGTTTTCTACAAAATCTATACGGCTTAACGGAACATTTCTGTTCTGCATCTGCAAAACTCCCTGGTTAAGGTCAATATTCATACCTCTGCATTGCAGTACATTATTTTGAATGGAAGAACAATTAACACCTTGATATCCAGACGAATTGCTTTCCCTGCTATTAAAATCCCAGTTTCCGAAAAAGCTTATTGCTCCGTATTTGCCTATCATATCGTTTGTATAATAAACATAGGTATTTCTATTTGTCAGATTGTCGTTGTAATTTAAAACCTGATTCAGCATATAATCAGGTGATTTGTTATCCTTTATCATATCATTGATCGAATCAAATCCTTTGTTATCGATATAAGTAATTATATTGTGCATTACACTCTGATTATCTGATGTAAAGCCCTTTGCAACGAAATACGTTCGTGCTCCTCCGTGAGCACTCCCGTCATGATATGTGGCAAATTCTGCAATATCCATAATAGCATATCCGTAGTCCCACCATGTGTAAACGGCAGAATGTTCAGGCAATTGCCTTTTCAGATCAAGAAAAGATTGTGTTATAGGTCGTGAGATTGAAGGCCTGGGTATATAATCATACTCTGTCATACCTTTCGCAAAAATAAAAATTATAAAAGCTGCAAACACAGAGATTATTTGATAGTTTAACTTGTTGAAATTAATATATTTTATCCCGTACTTTAAAATCATATCCACAAAAAAACCTATTCCAATCCCAATAAACGGAGCAAGAAACATTGAAAACCTGTTTGACGAATAAAAAGCAAGGCACCCTAAGCCAAACATAGGAAGCAGCGGCAACAAAGAGCGCCATTTATATATAAGAAATGCTACTGCAAGGATTAAACCTGCTATACCCAAAAATTGACTGTCTATCATCATATTGATGACTTCACTGATACCTTTCTTCTGACTTTCAGTGATTGTTTGCAAAATATTGGGAAATACTATTGTTTTACTCTCTGGTGCCGAGAAAAAAGAAACCACGTAATTCCCAAATATGAAGTTATATAAATTAAATAAACCTCTGTAAAAATACAACGGATATGAAAACAGTATAAACAGTAAAGACGATATTCCTAAAACTTTCCAGCGGACTTTTTTAATAAGCAAAAAGAAAATAAAAATTGCAAAATAGACAATGATGAACCCGGGGTGTTCATACCACCAGGTGAAAAGGTACATAGTCAGCCCGAGAATTATCGAGTAAAAATATATGCCTTTATCTGTTTTGGATTTGTCCATAAGATATATAAGGTACGCAGCAAAAAAAGGGAAAAACATATTAAGTGTGTCTGTATCTACCCTGCCTGCGGAAGCACGTACATAATAAGCATAGCTGAAATTACCTATCAAACCTCCGAGTATTCCTGCAGCTGGAAATCCAATACTGAAGAAGTAAAGAATAAATGGGATTACCAACAGCCCTCCCAGAATATTTGTCAGTTTTATCCCTGCAATATAGATTTCATTATAACCTTCCGAATCAAAAAGTCCCTTAGTTTTATCTATCATATAACTCAGCATAGGTACTTTATTTGGCATATTTGCGCCGTCCGGGTATTCTTTTAGAGGTAATCGAGTATTATTATCAAAAGGAACTTCGCCGTATAAATCAGCATATCTCAGCCAGTAATATGCATCCAGTGTCGTCATGGCGGGATAGTTTTCCGTAAAATAAGTGGATTTATTTTGGAACCAAAAATTAAACTGTTCATTACGCTTATACAACGTCAGACCGTAGCAAACAATTATTATAAAAAAAACGGCTAAAATTTTATAAACATTGGATTTCATAATTCCCCCTATTTTGTATTCTCCACTAAAACCAAATTTTTTCTTAAAATCAATAAGTTTTTAAATATTTCAAAATTCTTCCTATTTTAAATTTTGCAATGTTTCTGTAAAGCATTATATAAAAAATACAAAACAAAAAAACAAAGAAAACCAGGACATATGTATGTTGCCAAAAAAGAATCGCCGGTATTATTGCCAAACTGCATATCAACCATAAAAAAGGAGATGTTGCCGAATTTCTTAAAAGTTTATCATTCCTGTCTATTTCGAAAATAAAAGGGATAACTCTCTTGTACATAAGCTGATGCAGATGGAAGCTGTCCGGATGACCAATCTTTGTTTTTTTTAAAATTTTTCTTCTGTAAATTGAGAAAATAGTTTCAAATACCGGATATATAACTACCAGTAAAGGAAACCAAGGGGAAACTGCATTATTTCTATTAACAAGTAAAATCGACAAAACCGCAATTATAAATCCAATAAAATATGCCCCTCCGTCACCTAAAAAAATCTTGCCGAAAGGATAATTCCAAATAAAAAAACCGCCAATAGCACCCATCATAATAAAACACATGCCAAGAACAAAAACATCATTGAGCTCAAAAGATACATAACCTAAAGCCAAAAAAATCAATATGGAAACCACTGACGATAAACCATTATATCCGTCGATAATATTTATTGAATTTGCAACACCCGAAATAGCTAGTATTGTAAAAATGTAAGCAAAAACTCTTATTTGAAACAAATTATCAAAAAACGGAATATCTATACTGATGATTACAATATTAAGTAGCAAAATACCGATGATTACCGAAATAAAAGCAGCAAACAATCTAATTTTCACAGTTACTTTTTTTACGATATCTTCGACAAGACCAGCAACTGTTATGGGAATTGCAGATAATAGGATATAAAAAATTTCCGTTTTGTAAAACACAAAATAATAAAAGAATATGGCAGATATAATAACACTTAAAACAATTGCTAATCCACCGACTCTGGGGGTAGGAAATACATGAAATTTTTGCGGACCTTCAAAAGTATCTCTGAATTTTTTATGATTAAAAAGGTATATAAAAATAAAATTCAAAAAAAATGACAAGCTAAATGCAAATAACAGGCTTTTTATCATACTTGATTTATATTATAACTTACAACCAAATGTAAACATAAATAAAATATACCGGCACATCCCCGTACCTGCCTTTCACTTTACCTTTATCAACTTCTTCAAATATAAGACCGCTGATTGACGCAAGAATGTCAATACGAACAGGAGCATAACGTGGCAATATAATCGTATATATCACGAAGCCAACAATTCGCTTCTTCAGTCCATCTTATTTCTGCCATGATCGAATTTGATGTTCCATATCTTCGTTCGATATCACGCGCCCACTGCGGGAATCCTTTAAGCCACGCTCAACCATACGTTCGAAGGCCAACTCTCGCATGATTTCTTCATAGCTTGCATCTTCCGGCTGCGATTGGATAACCTCTGTCATTTTCTCTTTCACTTTTGACATATCACCCTCCTTTGAGCATAACAACATAATATTCAGCTCTGCATATATTTTATATTATTAATTATAAAGAATTTTTCTTCTTTTGCAATTTCAATCACATCTGCCCTCAATGAAAAATCTTCCATATTTCTCGAAACAAAACAAATCAACTTTTAACATCTCACATTTAACATTTTACGTCTCACGCATCACGCATCACGGTCTTTTCCCCGTCTAACGCTTCAAGCACACCGGATTTTAAAGTTGAAAAATACTGCCCAACCATTTATTATATAATTACCTGTAAATGTTCAGAATATGGTAACTATGAATATTATATAAAGTATGACAAGTATCAAAATAAAAGATATGAGTGCATGTTATTAATACTTCTTCTTAGCCAGGTGCTGGCATAAAATGGGCTGAAAATGTTTGAAAAAATACAGCCATTGTTTGGAATAAAAATTTCTGTAGATGAGGTGGCAATATGAAGATTAAAGACTTAATAGAAGAAGCAGAGTCTCTGCCCGTCGAACAGCGGACTATGGTGGTTGATTCACTTCTTCGCAGTCTCAATCCACCGGAGTCGGAAATTGACAAGAAATGGGCAACAGTTGCCCGGAAACGTCTTGAAGAGATTCGCTCGGGTACCATTGCAGCCGTTCCTGGAGAACAGGTTTTTGAGAAGATTTGGAAAAAATTTGAAGGATGAGTTTTCACTTTCATCCCGACGCGGAAGCTGAGCTTTCTGCAGCTATTCAATACTATGAAAACGTAGAGCCCGGCCTTGGTAAAGATTTTGCAGTTGAAGTGTATTCAGCAGTCCAGCGTGCTATTGCCTATCCGCGTGCCTGGATGATTATCGATGGGCAAATACGACGCTCTTTGGTGGGGCGGTTTCCGTATGGTGTTTTGTATTCTGAGGAAAGTGATGGAATTCTGATCGTTGGTATAATGCATTTGCATCGGGATCCGGACTACTGGAAAGGGCGTATGTAATTTAGTTTTTTTACATCAACCTCAATCTTCTCACGTCTCACGGTCTTTTCCTCTACCTAAACCTTTACCTCTACCTATTTTACTTTCCCTCGGTCCTTTCAACTCCCTATTCAACCTTTCTCAACCACATCAACTCTTTCAACTGTATCAACCTGCCTTCACATCCATATCCAAGTATTATTTACCTGTTCCCATCTTCCTCATATGTATTATAAAAAGGTCTAATAATTTTCGGATGCATATTAACTAATAAGAATCAAAAATGTTTTTTATATACTCATTCCTTATATTCCTGTAGATATAAAAATCTGAATCAATTGATATAATCTCTTTAATATTTTCTGATTCAGATACAATTATTAAGCTTGCATCGGCAAAATCCATTGGCACATCAGAATATTTTTCTGAAAGTTCTATAATCCTTGAAATATCAGCAATACTTATTTGCTTTAATTCTACTGCACCCAGGCTAATCCATTTAAGAAAATCTATCTGAGCTTTAACGCTAAAATCCAACATATGCAAAACTTCAGTAACAACCGGGAATGTTGTACACAAACGCCCGTCATATTTCTCCAGAAAGTCCTTTATAAATCTGTGATAATTATCATCTTTGTCAAAGAGTGCAATCAAAGGACCGGCGTCAATTAGAGATTTTTTCACTTATTTTATCCTTCAATTTAGTCTTATATCTTTTGGATAAATCACCTTTTCCACTTCCATATCTGCCGAACAAATCTTTTCCTAACAAGTATGGTTTCATTTTGTATTCCTCTTCGGCAATATACTTTTCTAATGCTTCTTTAATAATATCCGATTTAGTGGTATTTTCTTGTTTTGACAATTTATCTATTTTTGACTCAAGATCTTTGGATAATCTTATGCTTATCATATCAACACCTCTGTAATACATAGTGTATTTCGCTCCATATAAGTTGTCAATAAAATTTTTCTATATTTTTTCACTTTCTAATTCTCCAAAATATCTGCCCCGATGGGTTAGACTAAGCGTTTCAAGTAACAAACCCTCTCAACTTCCCCAACATCAACCATCTCAACCTGATCAACTCCCTCAACTTGCCTTTGGCTTTCACGTTCACTTTCACTCTCACGCTTAACTCATTACGCTTTACGCATCCCGGCCTTTCCCCTCGTCCCTTTCAACTCCCTATTCAACCTTTCTCAACCACTTCAACTCTCTCAACCGTTTACGTCTAACGTCTAACGTTTCAAGCCACACCGGATTTTAAAGTTGAAAAAAGTATTATTGACCTGTCCCCATTTTTCTTCTTCTCACGACTCACACTTATGAAGCGTGGGAAGAAGAGTTGTTTAAGAAAAGAAATTATTCAAACAACTGACTGTGAGTCCCCATTCTTGTTAAAATGATTTCATCTTTATTTACATAGTAAATAACTATCAAATCGCCACCTACATGAAATTCCCTAAAATTTTTCCATTTTCCGAGCAATTCATGATCTTTAGCTTCAAAGGGCAATTTTACTTCTTCCTGTAACAGATGCAAATATTTTATCAATTTTTCAAACTGAGAATCCGTTAACTTTAACTTTTTAAAATCTTTTATAAAATTTTTGTGTCTGAGCAATTTCATTAATCAACTTTTAGAATGAGCTTGTTCTTCTGACAACTCTTTATAGTCCAACGGAGATGTATTTTGACTGTTTAGAACCTCTTCCATAATCTGTTGAGTTTCTTCATTGGGGATTTTAATTTCAAAAGGAATTGACTTTGTCAGAGCTACCTGAGTCAGAAAGATATTAACAGCTTCTCCCATACTCATACCTAATTGGGCAAAAACCATCTTAGCCTCATTTTTTGTCTCTTTGTCAACTTTGATACTGGTTGTTTCTTTTACCTTACCCATAAAGCAACCTCATGACTAATACTTTAGTATTATCATAGGGAGGTAAAACATTTTGTCAATTATTTTTTATAAATAATGCATAGTTTACCTGTCCCCTTTAACTCTTACTAAATCCACTATAGTATCTTCAAAGTGAGTATACTTTTTGAGATACTTATCTTTATTTTTAATACGAACGTATTCAGAAAATCTGGCAGGTCTCTTTTCATAACCATAAAATTTCATCATTTCTATCATTCTGTGAAAATCGGCAACGCTCCTGAATATTTCGTATCCGGCTATGCTTTTTGTGAATACA
>Ga0114985_100090_pt1 | contig 16180 bp, 10 predicted proteins | sample Shrwel1BS1Day9_FD_89592 | JGI IMG/M metagenome (GOLD analysis project Ga0114985, IMG submission 89592) | Subsurface microbial communities from deep shales in Ohio, USA - Utica-3 well 1 S-1-Day9 | ecosystem: Environmental > Aquatic > Deep subsurface > Shale gas/oil reservoir > Produced water/Flow...
TTCTATTTCTTTGGTAATTTCTCTATAAATTTTAAACATTTCATTAAAGTAATAATGAAACAAATCTACCTCAGAGAATAGACCATAAGTACAAGAAGCTATGTTATAGATAAAATCTTCGAATGAAAAAAGTGTTGTATTGCCAGCTTTTACATCATCTATAGCCACCTTACCTGTTAATCCTGTCCTTCCTATGGTGCTGGATACGATACTCTTATCAAAAGCATATATTTTTTTGATTTTAGAAAAATCAAAAGCAGTAAGTTCTTTTTTTATCTCCGGGGATGTTTTTTTAACAATCTTATATTTTGTTTCAATTTGGTTATATTTTAATTTTCCAAGTTTTGGTTTTCTAACCTGTACTTTAATGTTTAATTCTTTCTTTTCGGAAAGGTCTGTAATTGAAAGTTGATAATTTTCTTTTAACTCTTTATCCAGAGTTTCATAATTGTCTTCTGATAGATAAATTAAAGCATGCTCTTTCGAGGCGTCAGTAACTTCCCGCAAACATCTACAAGTAGTTTGAAGGACAAAATTCTTTGTTGTTTTTTGTCTTGGAAGTACAACTGACGTAAGACTTCGACAGTCCCATCCTTCTTTGCCTACGCCCACAAGTAAAATAACACGCTTTGTTGAGTATGGCTTATCAAGATTATTAAATAAAGCAAGATTTTCTTTTGATAACTCGTATTGTTTATTTTTTTTATCTACATCAGAATAATATCTAAGGATCTCATCTTCCTTATTTTTCCGATTTTCACTATACCATTTTTGAACTATGGGCAGTATTGTTTCGTTTAACTTCTTGACTGAAGGACAATAAAAAGCGATTTTGCTTTTTGTTCCATTAGTATATGTTATGTCATAATTATTGAAAAAGTCTGTGAGAGCTTGCTCAATAAAAATATTTTCTTTTACATTTGCTCTCTTTATATCAGGTTTTTTCAAAAACTTACCTATGCCAGTATTTAACGGATAATTATAAACAATATCCTGGATCTGATTCAATTTAATACTTTTCTCACCTACGTTAATTTTTGTTTTTATATATGGTGTACCTGATAGACCGATAACTGAGTTTACATTACCGTTTTGATTAAGTATATTAACCGCTTGCCTTAGCTTTTTTTCACCATTTCCAGTTGTGCCATAGGTATGATGAACCTCATCAAGAATTACGGTTAAATGAGGAATTTGTGATAAAGCTTCTCTGAGTTCATTAGTTCTATTTATTTCCGAAGCAGATTTAGTGCTCAAACCTTTTTCAGGGTCAATAAATATCTCATGCTCTCCGTAGTACTTCTCAAGTACAACTTTCTCAGCATTAGTAATAAATACCGTACCAAAGTTTTTAGTTTGTTTTATTCTGTTTACCTTTTCAAGATTGGGGTTATTACCGTGAAGTTTATCTTTTCTTTTAGAGCTCAGACTATCCAGTATTTCGATAGTAACAATGTTTTTTAGTTTATCTGCCTCTTCTTTAGGTAGTATCCATTCTGGGTTAAAATCTTTTATTGTTCTTAGCGAAGGTAAAATAGCAGTTTTTGATGCTTGTGGTGCAAAGACAACAAAATTATGAGCAAATCGCTTGTCATTCTTAAACAAAGATGCAAAATACAAGTCAAGATAAATAAAACAAGCCATTAAAAATGTTTTTCCGGCTCCCATGGGTAAACTGAAAAGATAGTTGGAATAATCAAAATTATGTAGTAAATTGCTTAGCAAAACATCCCAATCAATATTATTACCTGTTGGATCGTTTACCAATTTTGTGTGCAAAGTTGTCAGATTATTATCCTGAAAGAATTGGTTAAGAAATTGAGTTACATAATTTCCTTTGAATGTGTAATAATTATTGTATTCCTGAGCTGCTACTTCGTCATATAAAAGACCTTCCTGCACCATATCAGAGAGCTTTTTGTTTTTACCCACAAACTTTATCCACAAGTATGTTTCTATTGCCTCTTTTTGTGGCGGTCGAAGTTTATTTTCTTTTTCAATATGTTGTAGAATATCATTGATTAAAGATTGATTATTTTTCCGCTCTAATTTAATATAGGTCTCAGTCTTACTCCTTATTAAACTATAAACTGTATTCATTTTATATTTCTATCCTCATTTTTTTATTGAAATTGATAATTATCACTTTTTCCATATTTTTTCTGGGTCTGGAATATAACTTCTGATTTTTTTAACTATATCATCTGAAATATCTTCCATTCCTTTAAACTCTTTACCACGTCTTTTAATATAAACATAATTCGCATCTTTTATGTAACTTCCCTCTGTTTCATCTTTCTTCTTATTAAACCACGATTTACTTATATTTCCAGATTTAACTTCTTTTGTATCAACATTAACATTATTAAATACAAAAACAACATCTCCATCAATAAGTTTTCTTAACTCACTGCCAGAATTTACTAATTGAAAAATTGTACGAGATGCGCCCGCATGTGCATCCAATAAAACGTCATAAGGAACTTCTCTATCCCCCTGTTTTCCTCTTTCTTTATTCAATTTAACTGCAACATCAAAATCTTGCACTACCCAAACTAAATGAACATTTTTTCTATTGTATCCCAATTTATTAACCGCTTCAAAAACAATATTTCTAAATTTTGTATAAGTTTTCAATGTAACATCAAAAATTATATTAGGTTTTTTATTATCATCAGCAGTTACTATGGATGTATACAAAGTTTGTAATTTTTTGTTTGGTAATTTTAATTCCTTTACTGCATCATGTAAAGCATCTAAATGTATAGGATTACTTTTCTTTATTTTTTCTCTTACTTCTTTTATATCTCTTAACTCCATATTTAATTCCTTTTCTAAATATCTCCTAATTTGATAAAGATTTGGAGCTAAATCTTTTAAATCATCGACATCATAAACTAAACCATTCCTATCTACTAACTTATTTCTAACTGATCCTTTAACAGAAGCTCCCCCACCCGTCATGATAACAATATTATTAAATTTAGGATATGATTTGCCTCCAAAAGTAATAAGTTTTTCTATTAGAGTATTATAATCAAAATCATATCCACTATCTGATAAAACAAATGTATTTTTTTGTAATTCTTTGTTTTCTGCAAAGCTTTTGAATGTCTTCATCGCAAACCTCTCAAAACTATTTTTACGTTATCGTTGACAATCACACAAAAAGTACATTTTTCTCTTTCACAACTTCCCCTGTAATCTCTTCCCAGGCGGTTGCGTAAATATCAACCTGCTGCTGATATGATTTTCTCAGATTATCATAAGCTTCATTTTCTACCCTGTCTGTTTTGTAGTCGATAATTACCCATTTTCCGTTTTCTTTAAAAGCAAGATCTATGACACCGGAAAGTATAATAGGCTTATTACCGGAATCGTTATTCATATAGCTGAACAGCTCTGAGCCACCTTTAACTTTCATCGTGATTGGTACTTCTGTTTCCACCTTCTCTGCTTCTGAAATCCGCTGCCATAAACCAGAATTTTTAAATCTATCTATTATCTCTCTCATTTCCTTAGTTTTATCAGTATTAATTTCAAGCTTGGATAATGTCATTTTTATAAAATCTTCCATATCGGCTGATTTATTATCTCTGTTTATTACAAGGAATTCTAAAACACTGTGAACAGCTGTTCCCCAGTCCTGTCCTCCGCCTTCTAATCTTTTGCCTGCAAAAATTTCTTCCGCTTCTTTTATTTCCGTTGGTCTTTTATGCACATAACTTTCATCAGCAACAAAAGAATGCCATTTATTTATTTCTTCTACATTTTTATCTATTTCATTTTCTGTGAGCTCATTATCTCCTGTAAAATAATCCTCTTTTACTTCTACTTCGTGCAGAATATCGTCTTCACTTAAATTTTTCAGCAAATCAAGCCAGGGGTTTTTATTGTTTTTATTATTTTCGTAGCTGCTTATAATTAAAAGATTTTTAGCTCTCGTGGCTGCCACATAAATAAGCCTGTCAAATTCAGCATCTAAAAATTTTTGTTCCTCTGCCTGAATCTTTTCCCAATTTGTTGGTTGAGCAAATACTTCATTGTGAAATTGACCTTTCTTTTTGGCTAAAGCGAAATAGCCTGTTGGTTTACCGTTTCTTCTGTTTATATGCTGCAAAGGTTCATGATTTGATTTTCTGTAAGGATGTGCCAGAAATACAACCGGAGCTTCTAACCCTTTTGCCTTATGCAGGTTCATTATTCTCACACTGTTACTTTCCGCCTCAAGACTGCTTCTTTGATCACTGCCCGATTCCAACAAATTGCCAACATGGCGGATAATTTTATCAAGCGAATAAATCTCTTGTGACTCTCTTTGTTTGATTTGCTCAATTAAAAAATAAATATTAGAAGTTCTGCTCTTAGACAGACTTCCCATTGAAGTAAAGGGGAGTATTCCTAAATCCTGGACTATTTTCTCCAAAGCTGATGAAGGAGGAAAATCATCGATCCATTTTTTATACTGCCTAAGCTTAGCAAAACTGTTTTCAAAGGTGATTCTTATACTATCCTCAAGCTCATCGGGTATTCTGCTGTAAATGTTGAAATGCCCCTTTGATGATTTAAATTTGTAAAGGTCATTGTCACTTAGCCCAAAGAATAGCCTTCGTAAAACTGAGACAAGCTGAATTTCATCATCAGGCTTATTCAAGAGCTTTAAAAGCTTGTAAAGTTGTCTGACTTCTTCGTATTGGCTGAGCGAATAGTTACCTGTAACTGTTGAGGGAATACCGTATTTTTCCAAAGCTTCGGCATATTTTTCCAGTGAATCTTTGTGCATTGTAATAATTAAAAAATCCGAAAACTCAGGATTTTCAGTAAGCCCTCTGGATATTTCGTCCTCGTTACGGGCTAATTTTATTCCGCCATCCACGGCATATTTAATATATTTTGCGATTTTTTCAGCGTCTGCTTCTACAATATCTTTCTTGTTTTTGGACTCACTATTCACAATAAGCTTTTTTACACCGTGCTCATACTCGTTTTCACGTGTAGTTTGAATTTTTGCCATTGGTGCCTGATATTTATCATTGTTTGTAAAAAGCTTCTCTTCAAAAACAGGATTTAAATAATCTGCGATACTGGGCAAAGACCTAAAATTAGAAGTTAGTTCCAAGACCTCTCCGCCAGCTGTTTTAATAATATCTTTGACAGCGTTGTAAATATCGATATCAGCTCTCCTGAATCTATAGATGGATTGTTTCGGATCACCCACCACAAAAAGTGAACCGTTTTTAGGTCTTAGTTTGCTCCAGTCAGGCTCATTTAAGTCTTTTCCAGTGAGATACATTATAATTTCAGCCTGTATGGGATCGGTATCCTGGAATTCATCCACCAGGATTGTCTTATATTTATCCTGAAAATATTTTCTTACCTCAGCGTTAGTTCTCAGCATATTGGAAGTAAGGGTTAATAAGTCATTATAATTAAGTATGGATTCGCTATTTCTTTTATCCTGATAAAATTGAAGTGCTTCAGTAAATAGATCTACAAAATAAGGATAAAGATACTCCCTGTAATTTTTCATTAAAGGTTCTAAAATGTTATTTGCCAAATCCGGCAGTATGTTGTCCTTGAAATCTTTTGCAATCTCATTATCTGCCCACTTTTTGAGAGTGACTTTAAACTTCTTTTTAAACTTCTTTAAAATTTCTATCACGTGCTTTTCTTCATGAATATTAACGACATCTGCATATTTTAATGTCTGAAGTATGGTTTTTTGTGTCTCATCATAGTTTCCATCGGGCTCTTCTTCGGGGATATATTTCTTGGCTTTTCTGCAGACTTCCAATACCTCTTTAAGTGCTGGTTCTAAGTTTGGCTTTTCTGCTTTATCTATGTGGATGCTCACTTCTGGATAGTTATTTAGTTTTTGAAAAGTCTCCTGAAGTTCCTCAGGTAATATTCCAATCCTATCTGCTATATCGGTCTTAGGTCGGTTCTCAGTTTTTGCTTTTTTTACAAATTCATTCCAGGTCTCTGCAATAAGGTTTATTTCATCCGAATCATCAATCTCATCAAAGTCAGGATCAACTCCGGCTTCAACGGGTCTCTCCCGTAATATCCCTGAACAGAATGAGTGGATTGTGCCTGTGAAGCACTGATCAAAATTATTTATTGCGTCAAGCAGATTATTTGATTTATCAGGATCGGTTTCGTTTACATACTTTTTTTCCAATTCGGTGAGCAGTCTTTCCATAAGCTCAGAAGCTGCTTTTTTTGTAAATGTTATTGCAGCAATTTCGGATATTTTATATTTGCCTGTAGTTATCAGGGCGATAATTCTTTTAACAAGACTGGACGTTTTCCCGGAGCCGGCACCTGCTTCCACCAGAAGGTTTGTATCAAGATCATTTATTATTTTTTCTCTTGCATATTCGTCCTGAAGTTTAATATCATTCATAATCTTCAATCCTCCTGAAATTTTGAAGATATTTGTTTTCTTCATTTTCAAGTAATTTTGTCAGTGTGTCATTTTTTTCCCTTTCACAAATTTCATTATAGTCACAGAACTTACAAGTATCGTTATCATTATTATATTTGGCAGGCGGAAAGAAGCGGTTACTAATATTATCAAGCAGAATATCCACAATTTCTAATACGTCTTCACGCCTGCATTTATCACTAACAGGAGGATACATATATTTATATCCATTACCTCTTGTTGTGGGAAAATAATATCCGGATTCGGATACTTGAGAATTATCATCCATAAGTTTCTCAAATGCTAAAGCATACAAGGCGTGCTGAAGCTGTCTACCTTTTTTAAAATATTCATTCATGCTGTATTCTCTTGTGCTGCCGGTCTTGTAATCAATAATCCTGTAAGCTTTTTCATTAAGCATGTCCACTCTGTCTATTCTGCCGTTTAAATAAATTGCTCTTCCTGAGGGTAAACTGAGCTTTACAGGAGGAAAGTTAGAGCTTTCATTATCAGGATTGTTGCCGAAATATAGCTCCAGATATGCTGGCTTACCTTCATTTGCAAATGTCTTTACTTCATTTTGTAAGAATATTCTGCAAGAATTTAATATTTCTTCTAATTCATCATTATAAACTGCTTCGCTTGGAGGATGTAGAATATTTTTTAATGATTCAGCCTCATTTACTGCTATGGTTTCCAGTAGATCAATATGTTTATCAAATTCAGGTGTTTCGTCATTTCTTAAAAGCTCGGTATAAAACAGCTCAAATATTCTGTGCAGAAGCGTTCCTCTTTCAAGAGCGTCAAGCCACTGCCACTGGTTATATTCATATTCTTCCAAAGGTTTTAGATACAAAAGATAACTGAAGAAAAACTTAAGAGGGCAGCCACCCATTGACTCAAGCTTTGTATTGGAAAATGTTTTCTCATATATGAACTTATTGACGGTATTTTTGCTTATATCCAGCTCACATCCGTTATACTCGTTTAAAACGGTTACTCTCTCATCTCTTGCTAAAATACCTTTGTTAAATTCAGGATAATTTTCAGCAAACAATTCCTTTTTGTTTTTTATCCCACCTGCATAAAATGCTTTGTGCATCCATAAATCTGTATCATCTAAGATTTCATCTGCACTATCTTTAAAGGGGAGGTAACTTTCCACTTGCTGGGTATTTAATAGTTCTCCGTTTATTTTTTCTTTTAATCTGTAAATCTGCAAAAGTAATGATGATGGCGACTGCAGCCTTGCAGCTTCTGTGTCGTAGTTGGTAAATAGTGCGTATATTTTGCTTTCTGTATTTGCCAACAGTTCCGTCATTTTATAGATATTTCTATTTTTCATTTGGGTGCTTGTTTGGATATTTTTTATTTGCTCTTTTTCCACATCCAACATAAAAGGACTTTCACCGGCTTTACCTGGAAACTTTTCAGCATCAAGCCCTATGAAGAAATTGTGTTTTCTATTAATCCATACACCGTCTTCATAATTAGTGACGTGAATATTACCGGGTTTAGCTGAAGAAGCGTTAATGTTTATAACGGACACAGATTTTTTAAGCATTTTTATTACTTCTTTCTCATTGAATACTTCAGATGAATATTCAGCAATTTTTGTTAAATTTTCAGTGAGTGTGATCAAAGCTGATGCATCCATCTCACTTCTAATGCGTGTATGGGCTTTAAGTATGTTTATTAAGCCTTTGGTGAAATCTGACAGAGAGACATTGCCAGTATCATGCAATTCCGGTATTTCACTAAAGATTCCGTTTAATTCTGTAATAACAGAATAGAGAAATTTTTGTTCATTTTCTTCTGGAGTATTTTTAATTTTTTCTTCCAGGATTTTAATGTATCGTTTTCTGCCCCATGCTATTTTACTCTCTTTAAGTACTTTGCTTGTCTTAAAAGGGGAAATATTATTGTTTTTAAGCTTAAAAAAACCACTTGTAATCATCGAACAAAACTTTGGTACACTATACTTATCCGAAATCCATTCTAAAAATGATAAAAAGAGCTTGCCTGCAGATGAATTGGATACATTTATTCCTTCTGCAAATGTCATGGGAAGATTATACTGACAGGATAAATCGTATAGTATTTGGTTGTATATTGACGATGTTGTATAAATAGCAGCATCATCAAGTTTTATATTGTTTTTTCTTATTATGCGTATTATTTTTTTTGCTTCGTTGGATTCACCGTAACTTCTGTATATTTCCAGATCACAGTGCATACTTTTAGTATCAGAATTGTTAAGCTCATAAAGCCAGCTGAAAGCATTGTTAGGGGTGCCAGTACAGAGCTGCTCGGAATAATATGTGTCTGGAATATTTAATGCTTTTATTGACGGAAATTTTAAAATTTTCTGATTATTTCCTGCAAGTTCATTAAGAAAGGTGCTTTGTTTTTCATATAACTCAAGATTCGATGGAATTATAAACAGAGTATCCTGGTAATAGACTGTATTTTCAACTAACTGAACCGCTTTATCATACAAATCTGGCTCATCAAGATAATTGTTAGAAGCTAAGTATTCCTCATAGTTATTAAGCAGTAGTTTGATGTCGCTTCCTTTATCTCCTGCAATGAAAGCATTTTCCGGGAAACTGGAGCTATTATATCCTGCCATCTTTAGTTCATATATAACAGCCTCTATTTCAGATATTACTCCTATTGAAGGCGATAAATCAGTAAAGTATCTAAAGTTATTATTTGACAGATTTTGCTTGAAAATATTTAAGACAACAAACTTTGCAGAGGATTTATCTAAGAATTTTTTATTTTTTCTAAATAATGTAATTTCGGATACTTTTTCGGCTAAGCTCAGTGGAGTTTCAGCTTTTATATTTGAAAGATTTATATCGCTTGTTGCAGCAGAATTTATTAGAGCTAACCCCGCACTATAGCTTTGCATAACGAGGATTTTCTTTTTTGTCGGGTTATTTGAAGATATGTTTAGTAAGGACTTTAAAACTGTTTTCATAAATCCTCCAGAAATAATAAAAGAACATTAATTTCATTTTAGCATTTCAATGAAAATAATGAAAATATTTTACAGATTTTATTATACATGGGGAGACGTCAAAGCCTGACGCATGATTTAAAATAGATTATTTTTCTTTAAAATTTCTGCTATTTCATAGTCGGAGATATTGTCCTGATCAGTTTTGGAATATATTGTCATGAGATAAATGTTATTATTTTTATCTAAAAAGTAATAAATCACCCTGAAACCACCGCTTTTTCCTGTTGGAATGGAGCTGTTTTGGAGTCTAATTTTAAAGCAGTTTTTCCCAAGAGGTCTTCCCGCTTTTGGATTATCTTTTAATATTTTATTTAGTTCTTTTAGGTCGGAAAAAATTTGGTTATACTTTTTTTGCAGTTCTTTTACATCTTTTTTGAAGACTTCAAGGGGAAATATTTTCGTTTTCATTTATGAATTCTTCCAGAGACTGAAGTTCGGATTTCTTTTCAGTATCACTTAAATGAGCGTTTATTTCTTTACAAGCCTTGTCAAAATTATCATAAAATTCCTTTTCCTTTTGAGCTGACAGGTAAGATTTTATAGCTTCTACTATCACGTCAGTTCTATTCACAGAATACTTATCAGTAAACTCATCTATTTCATCTACCAAATACTTATTAAGCCTCAACCCAATTTGCTTTTTTTCCAACTCAGATAAATTGTGCATCCGGATCACCTCTTTTTGTTTTACAATAATATATATAATGGATACACAGAGCAATGTCAAGAATATATATTCATTCCTGGCATCACCCCAGTTATCATTGATATTGAAAAAATAATATGAGAAAGCTATATTACTTTTATAAATATTTATACTTAATAGGGAAGAAATGCCAAAACTAAAAGAAGTTGAAATTGACTACGAACAGGTCAGAGAACTTGTTTTTCAGCTTGATAATGAGCAGAAATTGAAGCTGATTGCTGACATCTCAAAAGATAAAAACTACAGAGAAAACTTTTATTCTTACACTCGAAACTTGGTTAGAAAGAGAAACATTCCGGACATGACTGAAGAAGAGCTTGACGACTTTTTGCATGAGTCTACATAGGTCATTTTCTTGGTTTATAAAACAGTAATTGATACAAATATTTATATTTCTGCAATTTTCTGGGGTGGGAAGTCCCGTGAAACAATAGACAAAATTGCAAATATTTTAAAAAATAAATTTAATTTGATTTAACTAATGAAGAGATTGGCATAATAAATTCTTCTAACTTTTTGAACAATTTAGAAAATTAATCAGTGATCCGCATACCCCTATTTATTTACAATTTTCATATTTAACGACGGAAACTGACGTATCCTTTATATATCTTAAAAATATCCGGACAATTTCTTTAATACCAAAATCATATCTAATCAACATCTTTACACAAAAATTTTTAAAGGAGGTAATATGAGTGATTTGAAAAGAATTAAAAATGAATTTGAGTGGGTTCCACTTCATGAGAAGGTTGGGAGATTTGGATTTCCTCTATCCAACAAGCCCGACTACAGAAAACCTTTGCTTCGAATTGAGCGTACAGGTTCGGACAAAGACAATTATACGGACGACTTGTTCTTTGTAAATACGAGCGGAGCCGATATTGAGCTGGTAATCTCAGGTCATACAGGTTTTTACACGGTAGACGATGATGAGCAAGTTAATCTTATCGACAAATGTAACTATAAGTATGAAAACGTTGAAGATGATGAGGCTGTAAAGATTGAGGAGTATCATGATATTTACGATTCAGATTTTATGCTTGGGATCGTACTTTATATTAAATCTAAAAAGCTCGGAAATTTAGAAATTCAATCAAGATGGAAAAAAGGCGGCATCGGCAGTACCGTTTTACTCTGGGACAATGGAGAAGCAGGCAAAGAAGTGGGGATAAGTGAGTGGGATATTGATGAACAAAATCTGTAATTTTTAAAGTTTTTGCATTTTTTTACAATATAGTTAAAATAAACCGTTAGAAACTTTAAATGAATGGATAAACTTTTTATGAACAAGTTATACACCGCACTCAGTTTGATTAAACTATTAAATGAACGGAAAAAAATTGATTCTAAAATAGTTGCAGAAGAACTGGAAGTCAGCATCAGGACAGCTCAAAGATATTTGTTGGACTTGTCCATAATTCCAGGGGTAATACACAATGAAAAAGATAACACATATTCATTATTAGACAGCTATTCTTTTGAAGGCACTTTTTTATCTCAGTCAGAACTTTCTTACGTAGGGGCTTTGTTTGACTTTTTAAAAAAAGATGTGAAGCAAGATTCTGCAAAATATCTTGATAAGTTAAAAAGTAAAATATTCCATCTAAACGGCATCACGTTTACATACGACTTTGTTAAAGAGGATGCCATTGAATTTGAGAAAATATCTCCAGTACTCACAAAATTGGAATCAACGATTAAGACCCAATCGGAAATATCGTTTGTTTACGAAAGATATAATAAAAATTATACAGTCAAACCTTATCGTCTAATTTTATCAGATGGATTTTGGTATTTGTTAGCAGAGGATACTGATAAAGTTTTGAAGAAATTTTTAGTGGATATGATTTCTTATATAAAGGAAACCGGAAATATTTTTGATATAAGATCGGACGTTGATGATCTGATAAAGCAAGCTAACACTATATGGTTTACAGAAGGCGGCAAGGATGAAATTAATATTAGAGTAGATAAATCTGTTGCGGATTATTTTCGAAGAAAACCTTGTCTGACTAATCAGAAGATAATAAGTGACGATGAAGACGGAATGAACATTACTTTTGATGTCCATAATGATATGGATTTTCTGATGCAAATACTCAGGTGGTCTTCTTCCATTAAAATGGTATCACCTTTAAAATATAAAAAAATTCTGAAAAATTACCTGCTGGAAAGTTTGGAAAAACTGGAAAACTGACTTTAATATCTATAAATCTCAAAAAAGCGTCAAGAGTTGACGTTTTCTTCTTTATAATACCAATACAGATAATGTTTCAAAAATTTAATGAAGAGGTAGAGTTATGTTTATAAGCTATTACACTTCTTTGTCAAAAAATGAAATTTCTAATTGTCTTGCAATGGCTGGGTGGAGTACTGAATATGAAATTATAAACATTTACACTATTGATGATACAAACAGCATGAATGCTTCTGAAATTAATTTTGATATTATTAGATTTGGTGTTGATATGCAAGGCGTTCCATACTTGTGGAACGGAGAAGTTTATCATAAAGTTGTATCCCAAGGACTGAATAAGCTATGGACAGTGGCATATGTATATGCACAGAATGAATCAACGCTTCTGCTGTCAAAATCGTATAAAATAGAAGTCGGTGAGTTTAAAAAATATCTGGAAAATGATAAAATCATTAAGGCATCGACAGAAAAAATTATCAAAGCTTTCCCGCAAATTAATAAAATTGAAGTTAACCAAAATGTCATTTACATTTAAATTTAATACAGGGTTTCCAAACATCCCAGCTTATTCTGACATAAAGGGGAAGGCTTACGATGTCTGAAAATGTTAAGTTTATACTTGTCACTAAAGACTCATAGATACAGATGTTCTATATAACTCTTGGGTTATAGTTCACTTTTTTGCAATAGTTTCTCTGGCTTAGTTCTGCATCGAGGCTTTCGATTTTATTTACCAGCTTAGCTTCTAAAAAATACGGTTTGACATCTATGGCATTGTTTTTTTTGTCAAAGTTACAATAAAGTCCTCAGGTGGAGGTGCGGACATTTTTTATTGACTTTAACACTACACCCCACAGATTTCTCTAAATTCTCACACAGTTTATTAAATTTTTCAATCGGTATTTATTATAAAAAACCAAGTCTTTAATGAATGCAATGCTTATTTTTTATGTGTTTTTTCGGGCAACAACAACTCGTTTTTTAACCTGGATTCCCTGGTTACTCATAACGATGCCGGAGACTCCACGCCAAGGTCTCTGAATAGCTCCTCCTGTTTTTTTGTGATTTCACCAAAGCTTATTTCTTTGCCTGGTCGCTCAAAGCACTCTATAACGTCCAACTGATCCAGGACTCCCTGAAGTGTATATTTGCCAAACAATTCTTTTTCCTGCATAGCCTTCTTAATATATGACAAAAAGATTAATGCTATAAACTCCACAAATAATTTGCCATCAAGAGATTTCTCAGAAGATACTAAAAACCTGCGTAAATTTAAACGCTCCTTTAGATTACCGAATGCCTTCTCCACTAAATCCTTGTTTCGGTATATCTCAAGTGCTCTAACAGGTTCTTTTACTTCATTGCTTATTAATGCAAAATAACCGTAGTTCTTTTTAGCCTCATCAATAGCTTCCTGCTTTGCCTCTACTTTAATACCCCTTACCGGCGTCTTGTGTACTTTGAAATATTTTTCATAAAGCTTAGTGTTTTCAGCTCTTGTCTTACCGGTCATAAGTTCTTTTTCAAGACTAAGCAGTTTCCTGGTAAGTCTCTGTTCATCTTCCGCTGCCTTCTCACTATTGTAGTAAAGATGTAAATACATCCTCCGTTTTTCTCTTATAGTATCCCCCTTATAAGGACGCTCTTGTGAATAATTCCATTTAATCGGGATACAGGTGGCAAAAACCTCATGGTTTTCGTCATAGTTCCTCCAGTCCCGCAAAGAGTCCCTGACTGAATCCAGGTGCTCCTGTATAAACTTTAACGATACCTTAGCACCCATAAGAAATTTCCGGCGTTCTTTGTACAAGTCATTGATATTTTTAGTGCTGAAAAATCCTCTGTCCAGCACTATATGAATCTTTGTCAGACGCAGAAAATCCATATCAGACAGCATATTCCTCACTGTCTTGACATCTGTTATATTACCGGGGAGTTTCCTGTAGTAAAAAGGAATATTTGATTCCTGACCAAACAGCAGCGCAAGATTTATCTGGGGCAGTTTGTCGTTCTCTTTGTTGTGACCGTATTTAACCTGTTTTAAACATTCCGAATAGCTGGAGATTGTTGTTATATCGTAAGCCCAGTATTCCTTATCAGTTCTCCTGGCTGCCTGAAGGTTAAAAAAACGATACCGTTCTTCTTCCGTTATACTGGAAAAAAGCTCACTACTCCTCTGGGATGCAATATCTTTGCCATAAGGGTGCTTATGAATTGATGACCATTTAGGGAAACGACTCAAGCTGTTGTTGTCTTCCAATATGAGATAGTAGGCTATTGATAGTATTTGTTTATATCTGTCAGGGAAACATTTTTTCAAATCATGTATAAGTCCCAGTTTCTCTCCCAGGGCATCCAGCAAGTATGTTGCGCCGTAAAAACTCCGGGAAACTTCTGTTGCCGGAACATGTCCCCTTTTGGAAGAACCCGCTTTCTCCTGCTTGTCTTTCCTGTTAGTACCCCTTGTGGGAACAATTTCACCGGTATTCTCATCCACTCTGCCTATCAGTTTTCTTTTAGCCCGGGACTGTTTTTTCTCTTTGACCCAATAAGCTTTTGATTCGTATGCGTAAGTGATGCCTGAACGTTTGTCTTTTTGGTATACAATTGCCATAATTCACCTCTCCATCGTTATGTTATAAGCTAACACATAACGATATAAAAAGCAAGAGAAAATATCAAAAAATTTAACATTTTTAATTATTTAAATAGATTTACTGCTGAATTATTGTTACAATTTGCGGGAATCTAGGTTTTAAAGAAAAGTTTTTTCTGGTTTTTTCGGGATGTTTTTTGAGTTTTTCTGATTAACTCTGCGGATAAAAAGCTTGTTATTTATAACTTTAAGTGATATATTTGCAATAATTATGCAGATATGTGCATTTGGGGTAGAGATATGATTGTTAAAATTGGTCTGGAAAATTACAAGTCTATTAGGGAGTATCAGGAAATTTCCTTTGAATGTGCTGCTATAAATGCACATCCTGAGAATGCTTTTAATGTGATAACGGAAAATAATAATAGTGGTTACGATTTGTTGAAATATAATTTGATATTCGGTCATAACGCTTCTGGTAAATCAAATTTTGTAAATGGCGTTGCCTATAATGTTGGCTTTATAGACGGTGCTAAAAATTTATCTGAAAATGACACTATTATTGCTTATGAACCCTGTAAATTCGGAGGATGGGACGAACCATCCAGTTTTTATGTTGAATTTATAATTGAAAACATAAAATATACTTATTTTTTTGTTTATAATAATGAAAACGTTATTAAAGAAGAGCTGTACTTTTATCCTAATAACCGCAAAGCTCTGATATTTGGCAGAGAGTACGACGAATATAAATTTGGAAAATATTTTAAAGGCAATAAAGACAGTGTTGAAAATGCCACATTAAGCAACCAGCTTGCACTCTCCAAAGCATCTACTGATAACAGAAACACCACTATCAGGCGAGTGTACAACTATTTTCATAATTTCAATATAGGCAGTTCAATCTACACTTTAAGCAAAATACATAATATAAGTGCAAAGAAGGCCTATCATGATAAAAGCTACAAAGAAGCCCTTGAGAGTTTTTTGAAATTGTCTGATTTAGGTTTGTCAGGTATTAATGCTAAAAAAGACGAGGCATTAGTTAGCAATATACCTAAAGAAATGATGGATCACTTTAAAGTAAATGAAGATGATCTTAAATACAGGATAATGTTTCTACACAACTCTAAACATGGTGAAGCAGCTATGGAGATTGACGAGCAATCTTCGGGTACAGAGCATTTGTTTCAGATTGCACCAGCTTTAATTAATGCTTTAAA
>Ga0114985_100098_pt1 | contig 15488 bp, 18 predicted proteins | sample Shrwel1BS1Day9_FD_89592 | JGI IMG/M metagenome (GOLD analysis project Ga0114985, IMG submission 89592) | Subsurface microbial communities from deep shales in Ohio, USA - Utica-3 well 1 S-1-Day9 | ecosystem: Environmental > Aquatic > Deep subsurface > Shale gas/oil reservoir > Produced water/Flow...
GAAGAATATAGTTCCTTGAAATATTTATGTTCGATTTTTGAAAACCCTCCATCACTTATAATATTTAAAGATTTACGTATTTGTTCCTTAGGTATTAGAATATTTCCTGTTTCCCCTTTGTAACAGTCAAATTTAATGCCCTCAATTAAAATGATTTTAGTTGCTTTAAAATGTTCTCCGTATGGATAACTTTTCGCAGATAATCTGTTTTTATAATCATGACTATTTGTTTTAAAGAAATTATCTATTATCTTTTTATTATCAGTAAATGAATTATCTCTTACTATATCTGGGATTTCATCTGCTATCATTTTAATAATTTTATTAACTTTATTATTATTGTTGTTTTTTTGATTTAATATCAGCAAAAGAAGGTAAACTCCTTTTGTATTTAAAATAAATTCTCGATTAAAAGTATTATACAGTATGAAACCTTTTGTATCATCTGGTAATAAAGAATAAGCATCAGTAATTAAAATAAAGTCATTGTCTATTGTATGTTCGATATTAACATTTAATTCCCTATATATATCATTTAAGAGATACCAGGTTTCATCATCCATTACTGTTGTTCTCACATCTTTAATCTCATTTTTAAATAAATTAACTTTTTCCATCATTATTTGTTCCCCCTTTAAGTTATTATTGATTCTGGCTTCATTTATATTTGAGATCAGATATGATTCAGGGAACCTTTCTGATTTTAGTTTCTAATTTTTCTGCTGTAATCATATTAATATCTCCTTTCTTGACGGGATTGAGTTGTCCTATTTGACTGGCTGCTTCAAAGAGCAACCTAATCATCTTGCATTCAGATACCCTCAAAGTTAAGGGTTATTCTTTATCTAAGAAAACTGTGACTTGATTAGTTTAAATAGTTATGTGATTAATTTGATATTATTTTATCCATTTCTTCAATAACTTCTTTTTCTCCAATTCTATTTGCAAGATACTTGCTATAAATTTTCCTTACCCTTCTACCGTTTGGCTGCTCAGATTTTACAACCACTTCAATAGCGCCTTCTACTGTGAATCTTCTTTCACCTGTTGATGTTAGATAAGAGAATTCTTTTTCTTTCAGCCAAGGACAATCATTTAGTATTTTTTCTACACCTTCGATTGGGTCCTCAAATTCTAAGAAAAATCCCACAGTTTCCTGACTGACTCCAATTTCTATAACTTCTCCCAATAAGATCACCCCCTTTCAAAATTCGTATTTAAAACTAAGCTGCATCCAGTGGGAACATTGCTAGATATTCAGCAATCAGATCTTTAGGTAGTTTATGAGAAGGTTTGATATCAACAATTTCATAGTCAACAGTATTTCTGAGGCTAACTGTAGTCCCTTCTGTTTCTTGATAGACAAGCTCTCCTAAATCTGTTTCAATTGAGATATTATCTTTCTCAATACCGCGTTCATCTTCAGGGACAAGCCGATAAACCAGTTCTTCATCAGTCTCTAAATCCTTAACGGTGAATTCATCAAATAAATTCACCACTCTTTTTCCTTCATCTATTTTTTCGGCCAATGTGTTATTAAAAGACCTGACTTTATTAGCGGCTTCTTCCATGTCATTTTCATTACCAATAAGAAATAGAGTATCAGTCGCAGCTGCGATTGAAGTGTACAGAAGCTGGTTATCAAATTTTTCAGTTTCACCAGTTGGAAAAACAGCCACAACATTGGGAAATTTGTTACCCTGGTTATTTTTCACAGTAGTAACATATCCCAGGGAGACTGTTTTTAGATCTTTCTCTCTGAATATCATTTCTTGTCGATCTTTTAACTGTATATTAAGATGATTTTCTCCTACTTCTGTAACAACACCGATATTACCCTTATAAATATTTTTCCCTTTATAATCCTGATTGATAATCACTTTATCATTGTTTCTGAAGCCACAGAACTCTTGTGTAGTTTCTGGATTTAAAAGTGTTCTCATTGACAGATTTAACTTGTCTAAATCTAAAGTTTCAACTTCAGGTATTATTATCTGATAGTCAAAAGGAGAAGAGTCAATAGATGAAATTGAGACCACCTGCTGCAAAGACTTAAATATTTCTAAGTTTTCATCTTTGTTTATGAAATATAGATAGCCTGAGTCCTCCATTTCCAAAACTTTTTTTCTGATGAGAGGCTCTAAAAGTTCAGCAATTTCTTTCCTTGTATAATTATCGCGAAGCTCTTCGAGGAAAATAGGATTTATTTTGGTTGTGTTCAAAAGTTCCTGAAAGACATTTCCAGATCCATATCCCGATATTTTATTTTTATCACCAAGAAGAACTATTTTAAAATCTGAATAAGCAGCAGTAAATAGATGTTTTGCCATATTAAGCCCACACTTATGGAAATCAGTGACGATTATAAGGCCTTCACCTTTAATGGGATGATGCTCATCCTGCTGAAATTCTCCATCTTCATAGGAGAGTAGTTCAGGTAACGACTGGTAATTTAAATCTGTTTCTCTAGCTAAGGCTTCAGCATCCTTTCCCTCAGGAGAAGTGATGATTACCTCTTGATCAGGATAGATATCATTATGGATATTAGCTGTTGCTTTTATAACTTCAGCTTTCCCTGTTCCTTCTCTACCATCTATTACAGTGAGTTTTTTCTCCAGAGAACTTTTTATCGCTTTTTTCTGCTCTGAGTTGAATGCCCCCAGGCTTTCTTCCTGGTTTTTAATCTTGTTTAAAAGCTCATCTATCTTATCAGCATCTAAATCCAGCCGACGATTAATTTTATCTGCCAGGATATATTCATCTTTATAGTGTTCAGCCAGATAAATTTTATCGTCAATCATTTTAATCCTGTCACATTGTAGCAGGCTGTTTAGATCTTTCTCCAACTCTTCTGAAGTCAACTCAAGCTTGGTGCTCAGAGTATCGGACTCCATGTAGGTGTTGCTTTCGGTTTTTGTCATTACTATTAGATTGTCTAGTAAAACTTTACTGATTTTTATCATCTCCTTCTTTAATAATGAGTTTAAAAACTATAATGAGTTTAAAAACTATTGCGTTATTCAAAATAACGTTAAAATAAAATTATGAGTCATATAACTTTCATGAGTGAGTTTGAATTTTAAGTTTAAAGAATTCCAAACTGAGAAAACTATGATTTCAGTAATAATAACCGTACACTAATAATATATCAGATAAATATTAATATGTCAAATTAATTAACTAAATAAATTGACTTGTTTACTTAAATGTAGTATAATTTACCTAAGAGGTGATAAAATTGAAGTTTGACAAAGAAAAATTTTCCAAGCAGTTGAAATTTGTTACTCAAAATATAAACATATCTGATTATGCCGAAAAATGTGGGATAAGTAGATCATATCTTTCACAGTATATTGGTAAACACAGAGATAACCCTCCAAAGCCAGAAATCTTAGAAAAGATTGCTGATGCTAGTGAAGGAAAACTAACTTACGAAGAATTGATGGTGACCGCTGGTTATTTAGATAAAGAATACTACGAAGAAAAAAAGAATATGTTAAAAATAATGAGACATTTCAGAGAAAGTAATAATCTTCCTGAGGGTCTTAAAAATGAGTTAAAACAGAATGAAATATTACCAGACTATGAAGAACTTTTACCAGTTTATGAATTTGAAAATAAAATTATATGGGAAGATCAGGATGAAAGAGAACGGAAAAGTAGTTTTAGAAGTCATTTAAAAGACTATTTTGCGAAAAAAATAGCTGAAAAATCAGATTATGCAGTTAGAGTAAAAGATGATAAATTCAAAGATTTAGGAATTCATAAAAATTATTTGTTAGCAGTAAAAAAACGTCAGCCCAGGTCTGGAAAAAAAGTGCTTGTTGTTATTAAAAATGGAGAAGAAAAAATCAATACTATTAAAAGGTATTATAAATTGCATAATGGAAAAATACACTTAGCTCCATCTGGTAATTCAGAATCTATTTATGAAGAATCAGAAATCAGAGTTATTGGTGAAATTATAAGTATAAGAGGTGAGTAAAAATAAATAGAGAAGTTTAAAAAATCCCTTTATAACCTCAAAATTATATATGAAATTTTTTTGAGGGCATGCCTTTTATATTTTTTTTCGGCTGCTATATATAGACCCGACCCCCTTAGAGTAAAGTTTTCCTATTAGTAATCTCAAAAATTACACATAATTTCTAGCGGTACCACGTCTTAATTATGAATTTCAAATCGACGTTCGACGCGCCACCCCCTAGAGAATAACTGAATACTTAAAGACACTGAGCTGTCTGGATAGTCTCTTAATTGAGGCTTTCCCGGCAGCTCTTTTTTTATGCCTAAATTTAAGGAGGTGAAGAGCAGCAGGGTGGGGAGAAGAACTTATTGACTACAGAAAGGGAGGTGAATCAGATGGCTTCTAAGACACTTGTTATTTTACTGCTTGGTGCTTTAGCCTGGCAGAGTCTGTTCAGCGGCAATATTCTGATGGCTTTGTTCTTTATTCTCTTTGATCTTTATCTAATCTCTGAGTAGTGGCTTATTAGACTAGAACTAAAACAAAACTAAAATATGGAGGTAATAATTATGTTTAAAAATGAAAATAATGTCGAAACTGTACTGAGACTAAGAGAAATGCTGGTTAGGGCAATGATGGCAGATAATGATGTTATGCAGCAGCTGGTCCTGAACAAACTGGAAGAACTCGGCTTGAAGAGCAAAGATGAGCTTAAATACGCTGAGAAAGTTATCGGATCAAATACAGGTGACAACGCTTTCAAGAAGGTAGCTCAGACTGCTGAGAATGGCGTTAAAAAGGCAGCTGGACTTGCATCTGTTGGAACCAGGAATGTTGCTAAAGTAACTGGTGTGGCAGCTTCAAAGGTCGATAGAGCAGCCCTGAAGGCGATAGAGAAGTCAGTTATTGCTGCCAATTCTACCAGGCTTAAATCAGAAAGTATTTTCTCAGGGCTTAAAGATGCGTTCATGGAAGGCTGGAACAATGCTTAACATCAATCTAAGGGGACTGTCAGTGAGAGCTGATGGTCTCTTTTTTTATTTGGAGGTGAAAATTATGCCGGTTAATGGTGTACCGAGTGATGACTGGAGAGTAAAAAGGGTTTTAGGTCCTTATGCTGAGCCAATGGATGAAGATGAGCTTAAGAGAGCAGATGAACTGCTGCAGAAGAAGAAAAGTTCTGCTGCAGCTGTAAATAATGATGATCAGGAATTTAAGATGCCTTTTTAAATGAATACTAAAAACATAAAGGAGATGAGAGTAATGGTAAATATTCAGAAGTTTAGTTTAAGAATCGTTAAGGAGTCAGGTGGAAGGTATGACATAGATAAGTACGTGAGGAACCCATTTCAGGCAAGAGATCTCTTTGTTGAAGTAGTTGAACTGGACAGGAGAGCTGAAGAAGTCTTTGCTATCGCCACCCTTGACGTTAAGAACAAAGTAACAGGGGTATTTGAGGTTTCTACAGGTACATTGACCTCAAGTCTTGTTACTCCCAGAGAGGTCTTTAAGCGGGCAATACTGCAGAATGCAGCAGGCATAGTTTTAGCACACAATCATCCATCTGGAGTGTCTGATGCAAGCAGTGATGATATATCAGTCACCAAAAAACTGCAGAAAGCAGGTAAGATAATGGGGATTAATGTTGTGGACCATATCATTATCGGCAGTAAAGATAACTTTATCAGCATGCAGGAAGAGAATTTAATGAATGACTAAAGTCTAAGAAGAAAAATTAAATAGATATCAATTAACCTGGCCAGCGCCGGGCTTTTTTTATGTCTAAAAAGCAGAGAAAGGAGGTGATTTAAATGTATGTAAAGCACTGTCCTGAGTGTGGTGAAAAGTCTTACAGCTCCTGCAAGAAAGGAGAATGGAATTGTCCGCACTGTGATCATGATTTAAGTGAGGAAGAAGCTCAAAGACCTGAAGAAGACTAAATTATATTGGAGGCCTGTCTTAATGGTAGGTCTCCTTAAAACTATGAGGAGGAATAAAAAATGAGTGCAAACAGTAAAGTTGTTGATATTAATAAGAATAGAGAGGAATTAATCACTTTCACTGAAGAAGAAGTTGAAACAATCAAGAGGACTGTGGCAAGTGATGCTAATACAGATGAACTGAAGATGTTTCTGCATGTGGCTAAAAGTTACGGCCTGGATCCCTTCAACAAGGAGATTTTCTTCTGGAAGGTAAAAGGTAAGCCTACTATCATGACTTCTCGCGATGGTTATCTAAAAATAGCTGACCGACATCCTCAATATGATGGTCTTGTATCAGATGTGGTTCGTAAAAATGACAGTTTTAAAAGAAAATCTGATGGTATTGAGCATGAATACGGAACAGAAAGGGGTGATATCGTTGGTGCCTATGCTCTGGTTTACAGGAAAGACAGAAGCTATCCTGTTTATGTCTTTGCTCCCTTTGAAGAATATAGAGCAGATACTAAGGTTTGGTACAAGTATCCTTCAGCTATGATTCTAAAGGTAGCTGAGAGCATGGCCTTAAAGAGATCCTTTTCTGTATCAGGACTTGTATCAAGAGAGGAAATGGATGTGCAGCAGCTGGAAGAAGATAAAGAATCACCGACTAAGAGGTTTAAAAAGCAGAAAGAAAATGAAGATTACATTGATGTAACAGATAATGCTCAGGATGATTCTCTATCTCAGAGAGAAAAGGAGATTAAAAGGATAGTAGGTAAGTCTTCTAAACTGAAAAATGATTTACTCAACTATCTTGAGCATGCCAAAAAGGAAAATGATATTGCTGAAGAGGAAAAGATGTCGATCAATAAACTGGATGATCAGCAGTTTACCCAGCTTAAGAGTATTCTAAAGACATTTAAGAGATTGGCCTAAATAAAAAAAGAGAGGATGAGCTAAATGAAAAAATTCAAGTTTGATGTTAGTTGGCTGGAAAGACATGGAGGCAGCTTAGTGGTAGAAGCTGAGAACAAAGAGGAAGCTCTAGCTTTACTAAAAGCTGATGAGAACAGGTTGTTGGAGCTAATGATAGACAAATACGCAAATGAAACCTTTGATTATCTGGGTGAAGTTAATGTTCTTGAAGCTGAAATTGAGAGAAAGGAAGATGTTACTGATCTTATTATTGAAAATGGAAGCATTATCAATGATTAAACTTATAGAAGGCTCGGGGTTATTTAATTGCCCTGAGCTTCTTTTTTTAAAAGCTAATTATCAGAAAGGAGCTAAAAATGAGAACAATAATGATTTCAATACTGGTTGTTTCACTGTTATTAGTAGGATTATGGAGTATCAGCAGACCAGTTGTGGATAACTATATTGAAGAGTTTGAATGGAACAAGACCTACCAGGTGAGACAGGGTGACACACTCTGGGAGCTGGCAGAAGAGATAAATTCAGCAAAAGAGGACCCAAGAATTATAATATCAGCAATCAAAAAGGTAAATAATATAGAAAGTTCACTGAAGATTAATCAGAAAATAATTATACCGGGTAATTAGCCATCATGCAGCTTAAAACTGTCTGGTGGTTTTTTTATTTAGAAGCTAAAAATCGAAAGGAGATCAAAATGTCTAAAAAGAAAACAGCTCAATTATTGGAAAGTTTAAATGAGAGGATTGATAAGGTGCAAAGTTCCAGTGAATTTAAAAAGGTGCTTAAGTTTTTCTCTAAGTTTCACAACTATTCCTATCAAAACAGTATGCTGATCCTGATGCAGAAGCCTGAGGCCAGTTTTGTTGCTGGCTACAGGCAGTGGCAGAAGAGATTTAACCGCCATGTCAAAAAGGGTGAAAAGGGAATTGCTATTTTGGCGCCCTTTACCTACAAGAAAGAGGTGAAAAAGTCGAATTTAGATTTTAATTTTGATGCTGAAGAAACTGAAGAGGTAAAGAAAACCTATTTTAATACAGTCTATGTCTTTGATATTTCTCAGACTGAAGGAGAGCCTGTTCCTGAGCTTGATATGGAGCTAGAAAACTCCAATAAAGAGCTTATAAATTTGCTTTTAGATTATGCTGATAGTCAAAAGATTGAGGTCAGTTTCAGACCGCTTCCAGACAGCACAGACGGCTATTCTAGAGGAGGTGAGGTTGTAATTAATGAGAAAGCCAATGAAACAGAACAGGCCTCTATACTGGTACATGAATTGGCTCACGAGCATCTACATTTTAATAATGAGAGCAATTCTTTAAATCTAAGCAAAGAAATTATTGAAATGGAAGCAGAGGCAGTGGCCTTTGTGGTGATGGATTACTTTGATATAGAGAGCAAATCGGATAAATATCTAGCCTTATATAAGGAAAGCTATGACTTAATGGAGAGTTTTAAGAGGATTAATGATGTCAGCAGCAGTATTTTAGATCATCTTTTAGTGAATGAAGAAAAGGAAGATTCTAAGAAAGATAGTGAGGAAAATTAAAAATTTGAAAGGGGTAATAATTATGATGAATGCTGAAAAGAAGGAAATTAAAAATAATGATGAGGGTTTTGTAGTTGATGATGACAATAAGGCTACCTGGTGCTTAAGAAAGATAAGGCATTTTAAAAGTAAGCAGGAGAAAAATAAGGATCTGGCTGAGAAACAAATAAAAGAAATTGAAAAAGAAATCAGAGAAGTTGAAGATTGGCTTGATGCTGAAAACTCAAAGCTGGAAAATAGTATTGAATTCATGGAGAGTAAGCTCTATTTGTATGCGCAGCAGCTCAGGGAAGAAAATCCTGATCTTAAAACTCATAAACTACCTTTCGGCCAGCTGCAGTTTAGAACTCAGAGGCCTAAGTGGAAATATGACAATGAAAAACTTTTAGACTTTGCTGAGAAAAATTATCAGGATCTGATTAAAACTAAAAAGAGTGTTGATAAAAGAAAACTTAAATCTCAGGCTAAGATAGTTAGAGGTAAAGTCATAATTGAAAAGACTGGTGAGGTTGTTGAAGGAGTTGAGGTTGTAGAAAGAGGCGAAAAGTTTAAAGTTAAGACAGATTAATAACTTAATAAATTAGAAAGGAAGATTTAAATATCAAAGCTCAGCTTTAACAGGCTGGGCTTTTTCTAAATCTAAGCTGTAAATCATCTAATATTATTGGTTGTATAATTAATTCTTTAGGATGTTCAGAGTGCTTGATTAATTCATTGAGCTGAGTTATTTGTGGTATTTGAGGTTAATAGATATAATTAAATAAAGAATAAGGTGCATGAAATTTGTTTTTGAGCAGTAAAAGCAAAAATCTATTGCAACAATTTTAAGAGAGGAGAATTTTAGATGATCAGGATTGATAAAGTACCAATAGATAAGATAAAAAAGAACCCATCTCTGTATCCATCTGGTTTTGACAGGGGAGGCTGGGAAAGGTTAGCCAGATCCATTTCTCAAGTCAGTATTTTAGAAATGGTTATTCTGCTAGAGTTAGAGGATGGTTATCTGCAGTTAAGTGGGGAAAAGAGAATAAAGGCGAATATAAAAACAGGAAAAACTGAAATTCCAGCTATAGTGGTGGATGATGCTGAACTGACTCCTGATAAAATAGAGATGATTAAAAACCTGCAGCCAGATGATATTGATCCACTGGAAAGAGCAATAATTTTAAACAGCTATATTGAAGAGGAAGGTTTAACTAAAAGAGATGCCAGCAAAAAGCTGGGAATTGCAAGAACAACAATCACACTCTGGTTAATTATCCTGGAATATGAAAAGAAGTATCAGCAGGCTATTATAGATAACTTCAATAATAAAGAAGGAGCTAAATTAACATTATCTCACTTAGACCTTGCTAAAAGCTTAGATTCAACAATTGGTCATAAGACAGCTACTAAATTTTTAGATGCAATTATGAAATATGGATTAACAAGACAGGAAAGCATAGATATGAAGAAATTGATTCAGAAACATCCTAAACTTGAAATAGATGAAGTTGCTGAAATGATAATCAATAGGAAGGATTTAGAAGATGATCTGGCTAAAGGGGATGGTCTGGGAGAAGATTTTAAAGAAATAATGGAGAGTTTTGAAACTATTAATAAAAAAATAGAAGTTCTTATGGAAGCCAATGCTCAGATTGATAATGAAAAAAAGCAGAAATTAATGAAAGAGATATTGTTTACTGAACAGAAGCTGCAGCAAATTTCAGTTGAGACATTTGGAAAGACTTTAAAAGAGGCTAAAGAAGAACTATTATAAGTAATTCTGCGCTTTATTTGGAAAGTTTTGTCGAAAGTTAAAATAACATTTGCGATTATAGTAACTATGTATTATAATCAAAGTTGTTAACTATTTGAACATAGAAATATTGTTTAATTGTTTAGACAGAGGACATATTTGGGAAATAATATTAATTACATATAATTCCAATGACAACCGATGTCTTAAATATTCCTTAAAAGGAGTACTAAATGAATCGTATGGAGCCAATCAGAGTTACTGAAAAGATAAAAGAGATAAAAGAAGATTTGATGAAACAAAGTTACAGAAATTATATGATGTTCTTGGTCGGCATTAATACAGGATTGAGAGTTAGTGATCTCCTGCGGCTTAAAGTTGATGATATACGAGATAAAAAACATATTATTGTTAAGGAACAGAAAACTTCAAAATATAAGCAGTTTCTGATAAATAAGGTTCTCCGTAAAGAGCTTAATGAATATATGAAGAATATGGATAATGATGAGTATCTTTTTCAGAGTAGGATTGGCAAAAATAAAGCTTTGTCCAGGTTTCAGGCATACAGGATAATAAGTACTGCTGGCAGAAAAGCTGGATTAGAGAGGATTGGCTGTAATTCTACCAGAAAAACATTTGGTTATCATCATTACAAGAAATATAAAGATGTTGCTTTGCTGCAGAAACTTTTTAATCACTCAGAACCAGCCATAACTTTATGTTATATTGGGATTACTCAGGATATACTTGATGATTCAATAGAAAACTTTTCTTTATAAATTACTAATTTAGCACAAAAATAGAAGGAGTTAAGCTATGGATGAAAAAATCACAGATGTTCTAACAATACTTGATAGAGAAGATAGCCCTTCTCAAAGAGAAATAGCTAAACAGACTGGTTTTTCAGTTGGTTTAGTTAATACTTTGATCAAAAAATGTGCTAAAAAGGGATTAGTTAAGATTGAGAGACTGAATTCCAGAAATATAAAGTATATATTAACTCCTGAGGGAATAAAAGAGAAAACTCAGAAGACTATTGATTATATAAAGAGATCATATCAGGCTATTCAAAAATTGCAGAATAGAGTAGCTGAATTAGCTTTGAAACATAGTTCTGAAGGTAAGCAGATATATGTTTATAAAGAAAATGATGACGAAGTTTTTGATTTAGTTACTATAACTTTAAATGACTTAGATATTAATTATAACATAATTAATGATATAAAAGATGATATTGAAGTTAAAGAAAGTGTAGTTTATCATTGGGGATCAGAACATAATATAGCAAATCCCAATTTTATTAATATATTAAAGGAAGAAAATAACAAACATTAATTATAAGTTTGGTAAAATCAAAAGGAGAGATAATATGAAATTAAAAGAACCAAGAGTTATAGCAGAAATAGGATGTAATCATAAAGGCGATATGGAAATTGCAAAAGAATTGATACATACAGCAAAGATATTTGCTAAGGTTGATGTAGTTAAATTTCAAAAAAGAGATATTGATACATGGACAGAATTAAAACCAGAACAATATCATTCACCACATCCTAATCCTGTTAATTCTTATGGGGAAACTTATAGAAAACATAGACAGTTTTTAGAATTTAATTTTGAGCAACATAAGGAATTAATGGATTATTGCGATGAAATTGATATTGAATACAGTACTTCAGTTTGGGATTTGCCATCTGCAAAAGGCATAGCTGAATTAAATCCTGAAATGATTAAAATTCCTTCTGCATGCAATACAAATTTCAAGATGTTAGATTGGTTGTGTGAAAATTATGAAGGCGAAATACATGTTTCTACAGGTATGACAACTAAGGATGAAATTGAGGAAATAGTAAATTTATTTATTGATAAATCTAGGAATAAAGATTTAGTATTATATAACTGTGTATCAGGTTATCCTGTTCCTTTTAAAGATGTTAGTCTGCTAGAGATTAAAGAACTAAAAGAAAAATACGAAAATAAGGTTAAAGAAATTGGGTTTTCTGGGCATCACAGAGGTATTGCAATTGATGTAGCCGCATATACTCTAGGAGCTTCTACTGTTGAGAGACATTACACATTAGATAGAACCTGGAAGGGTACTGATCATGCTGCTTCTTTAGAACCAAATGGATTAAGAAAACTTAAAAGAGATCTTGAAGCTACATATGATTCTCTTACTTATAAGAATGAAGATATTTTAGAAATTGAAAAAGTTCAGAGAAAAAAATTAAAATATGAACGTGGTTTAGATGAATAAATTAGGTAAAACTGTTGCTTTTATTCCAGTGAGAGGTGGTAGTAAATCTATACCATTAAAAAATATAAAAAAAATTAATAGTAGACCTTTGATATATTGGGTTTTGGATGCAACTGTAGAATGTAGTGAAATAGATAAAGTTGTTGTATCTACTGATAGTAAAAAAATATCAGAAGTAGTAGAGAAATATAATTCTGAAAAAATAAAAATTATTGATAGATCAGAAGAAGTGTCAACTGATACAGCTAGCACTGAATCAGTAATGTTAGAATTTGCCAATAATTATGATTTTGATGATATTATTTTAGTTCAAGCTACATCTCCATTGTTAGATAAAAAAGATTTGAATAAGGGTTTAAAAAAATATAGCGAGAAGAATACAGATAGCATTTTATCAGTTGTAAGACAAAAAAGATTTATTTGGGAAAATAAAGCTAGTAAAACTGAACCTGTTAATTATGATTACAATGAACGTCCCCGCCGACAGGAATTTGATGGTTTTTTAGTTGAAAATGGTGCTTTTTATATTACTTCTAGAAATAGGTTAATAAAACATAATTCTAGAATTTCGGGAAACATTAAAATGATTGAGATGGATGAAGAAACATATTTTGAAATTGATGAGCCTACTGATTGGGTGATTGTAGAAGAATTGTTAAAGCAAAAATATGGTAAACAAAACATACATAATATTAATCTTGATAAAATAAAGTGTGTTTTAAGCGATAGTGATGGAGTTCTTACAGATGGAGGTATGTATTATTCTGAAAATGGTGATGAACTAAAAAAATTTAATACTAAAGACGGTAAAGGTTTTGAGTTATTAAGAGAAAAAGGATATATTACTGGGATAATAACAGGAGAAGATATTAATCTAGTTAAAAGAAGAGCAGAAAAATTGCAATTAGATGAAGTGTTTTTGGGAGTCAAAGATAAGGTTAGAGTTATAGACCATATTTGTCAAAAATATGATATTAAATATGAAAACATTGCTTATATTGGTGATGATGTAAATGATTTAGAGGTTATGAAAAAAGTTGGTTTTAGTTGTGCAGTAAATAATGCCATGCAAACTGTGAAAGAAGTTGCTAATTATGTTACTGTTTTAAAAGGTGGTAATGGTGCTGTAAGAGAAGTTAGCGATTTAGTATTAGAAAATTTTAGAGTTTAGATGTGAAAAAAATGAATATTTTAAATCATTTAAATGATAAAATTAAAATGATAGTTGGTGAGGATACTTTTGAATTTATTAGTCATGCCAAAAATTATATATCAGCTACTTTTTTTACTAAAGGTTTGATGTTTATTTCCATACCTATTCTCACTAGATTACTTACGCCTGAGGAATATGGTATTTTATCTATTTTTACTTCTATTATCTCGATCTCGACAATTATATTGGGATTAAATTTTAATGGTTCTATTGTTAGATATTTTCATGAAGATAATAATGATTTTGAAATGTTTATCTTTAATAATTTTATATTTTTATTATTTTTTGATTTAATTATATTTTATATAATTGATTTGTATAAAGTTTATATCTCTAACCTTATAGGTATAGAAACAAATATATTCCTCATTGCGATTTTAGTTTCTATTCTAAAAGTACCATTTAATTTATATTTGTATTATTTGAGGGCTAGTAAAAAAAGTAAACAATATTCGGTTATTTCTATAGTAAGAAGAGTGTTTTTATTAGTTGTATCTATTTTATTGATATATTTATTATCTGAAAATAAGTATTATGGGAAGATATATGGAGAACTATTTATTGGTATAATAACTTTTTTCGTTTCTATTTATTATTTAATTAAATTATCTGATCCTAAAATAGAATTCGAGCATATAAAATATTCTTTGTTTTATGGAGTACCACTAATTCCTCATGCTTTATCAGGGTTTATCTTATCTTATTTTGATAGAATAATAATTAATCAAATATCAGGAGGTCTAAGTACGGGACTATATTCATTTGCTTACAATATTGGTATGATAATGAATTTAATAGTAATGGCAATGAATAAAGCATGGATTCCAATATTTTATGATAATCTAGAAGCAAGAGAATATAAAAAAATAGATGAATTAGCAAAAAATTATTCTAGTTATGTTTTTTTTGCTGCAGCAGTATTGATCTTATTTTCAAACGAGGTAGTTTTAATTTTTGCAGATAAGAGTTATCATGAAGCTTTAAGTTTAGTTCCAGTAATTATTTTTGGATATATATTTGTTTTTTTATATACTTTATTTGGTAATTATTCTTTTTATAGAAAAAAAACAGGTTTAATTTCTATAGCTAGTTTGAGTGCAGCAATAATAAACGCAGGTCTTAACTACTTATTTATTCCTAGATTTGGATATTCATCTGCAGCTTATACAACTTTATTTTCTTATTTTTTACTGTTTGTATTTCACTATATAAATGCAAAATTTATAATTAAAGAAGAAATTATTGCTTTAAGAGAAATTTTAGTAAATATGAGCAAACTACTTATGGCTATTAGTTTATATTATTTTTTAAAACATTTTATTGATAGTTATTATTTACTATTGATAGTTAAGTTTGTTATTACAATTATATTATCAAATTATTTAATATTGAAATTTAGAATTAAATAAAAAGATTATTTATCATAAAGTATGTTAACGATGGTTTAAAAAAACAATAGAATAGGTGCATTTAGGGAGCGGTGTTTGTCAAGAAAGTTGTCGCATTTAGATTTAGTTAAAAATTTCTTTGAATACTACTCCTGCAAAAGCTCATTTAAGAGCTCTGCTGGCTGAGAAATTTTTCAACTTCAGCAGTATCCATCGGATTTAAAGTTACATATTCTGGCAGGGACCAATCTCTAATATTCCCTGACCATCTTTGTGGATGCTCTGCTTTAACTTTTAAATATGTTTCAGTTCTTTTTTCATGATCTCTATAGCAAGCCCATGATGTCTCTGATAGGGCGTTACTAATTTAATTCCACTATGTAACTGCTGGTGATTATACCAGCGGACAAACTCAGCTACCCATTCTCTGGCTTCAGTTAGGTCTTTAAAGCCTTTGTTAGGATAAATTGGTCTGTATTTCATTGTCTTAAATAATGACTCAGAATAGGGGTTGTCATTAC
>Ga0114985_100115_pt1 | contig 14255 bp, 14 predicted proteins | sample Shrwel1BS1Day9_FD_89592 | JGI IMG/M metagenome (GOLD analysis project Ga0114985, IMG submission 89592) | Subsurface microbial communities from deep shales in Ohio, USA - Utica-3 well 1 S-1-Day9 | ecosystem: Environmental > Aquatic > Deep subsurface > Shale gas/oil reservoir > Produced water/Flow...
AATTTTAATTTGAAGGAAGTATAGAGGTTAACCTTACTTAACTCAAGCTGTCCGAATTACTCCGATACACTGTCCGAAAATCTCCGATACGGTGTCCGAAAACGAGCGATATGCTGTCCGAATCACTCCGATACATGCACATAATATGCACCAAAATAATCTGTATTAAATCTTGAAGCTTTGACATGGCTGAAAGCAGAAATCATGGGAGTTGATCTTTCACCGACATTGGTTAAGCTTTCTATATAACAAACATAAGCAATCTCAGCCTCTGAACACACTTCATCAAAAATAGTCCTTTCCGGGAATAAAGTTGGTATGATTCTGAAACTTCTACTCCAATTTAAAGGCACAATCGGGATATTATTCATATAAACTGCCTCGTTCTGCATCAAGATAGTTTCTGACAACAAAGAGGTCTGCAACATTGCCGTTCAGCATTATGCTTAAAGGTGTTGAGTCGTTAAATACTGGATTTTTTGTTTTGATCCAGCTTATAGCAGAGTAGGGGAGTAAAATTTTCAGAGCTTTGTATATGCCCATTACATAAGAAATCCTTTCCAAAGTATCTTTGCTCAGTTTACCGTCTAAATTGTTTTTCCATTTATAAAATGTGGATTCAGAAGTTAATCCGAGAAGTATCATCTGGTCTTTATAGTTATTTATTCCCCATTGATCGCAGATATTAAAAAACGTTTTTAGAGCTACGTGATTCAATTTATCTCTATCAATGTTTTCAGAAAAAATTTTGTTTTTACTTGCTAACATATCAGTCTCCTTACGTTACATTATGTTACATATATGTAAAAAAGCAAGTGAATATTATAAATATGTAAAAAACTATTGAAAATTAGTCGCAGGCTTATATCTTGTTTTATATAATAGGGGTGGGAATAAATCAGGAGGGTAGTCATATGGAAAGGAAAAAAACTGACAGCGACATTTTTATTGATCCCAGAGGGAAAAAGTATATTGATGTTGCTCCCCCCAAAAGAAGTAAAAAGAATAATATGTTGCAAACCGGCTTAACAATGGAAGATGGAGAGGAGTTTGCTCTGGGAATGATGCGTGCCTATGTTAAACTTATGCTTAAGTCTCTTTTTGTAGCGCTTGGTATTCTATTAATCTTTGCACTTATTGACGGTCTGTTATAATGCAATGCCCAAAAAGCCCCCTTTTTTAGGGGGCTTTATTATTTACTCCAAGGTGGGTTAAAATCTTTTGGCAAATCACTTATTGTTTGCTTGTCGTTAGTAGTAAAATTATAAGATTTTTTTTCATTACCATTATCAAACCAAGAGTCTAACTTATCACCCCAATACCCTTTAGTATCATTCCACAAATCTCCGGTTTTTTCCATGTAGGTATTATAAGCACTTTCTGCTGGATTCCTTATCGATTCAGGAACATAATTCCAAGTATCTTGAGCTACGTCTTTTGTTTGATCCCAAAACCCATAGCCATCACCATCATGCGTTAATTCGGAAACAGAACTCCTTCCACTTAATGCAGCATAATCTCCTCTATTGCCAGCAATAACCATTCCTGAAGCTCTTCCACTACCTAAATTCTTTAGGCTTTGAACAGCTTCATTCTGTGTCATCTCTCCACTTTTGACTCTATCGTATAATTCTCCTGCATAACTCATAATTGCATTTGTTTTCGGATCGGATCCACGCAAAGCTCCTTCACCCATACCGAGTTCTCTTGCCATGCCCTGTAAGACCATATTTTTACCCTCTGTATATTCTTTCTGGAATATTTCTTCATTAGCCATAATATTACCAAGTCTTTCAGCACTCAAATCACGCTCTTTAGCTATCTCTGCAAACTGTTTATCTGCTTTATATCTCTGTCCATACTTCATGTTGAGAGCTTGCATAGCCTTGTTTGGATCATCTTCAAAAGTATTCCAGAATTGCTGTGCTTCTGATTTATCCATATAGGTGGACATAGCTGCAAATCTTTGGACACCTTGTTTAGCTTCAGGACTGTCTATTTTTCCGTTGTCATCAGTATCCCAACCCTCAATTTGTCCTGCGAGTTTACTTTCAGCAAGTATTCCGGCACTATATTTAGCTTTTTCGATATTGTCGTAACTTCCCCACTTATCAAGCATTGCGTCAGCTTTTGCTTTAGTTTCGGCAGCGTTTGCTGAACCTATGTTAATAGAATCCTGGTAATCTTTTGAAGCGTATTCGGCACTTGTTTCAAGCGTTTGTCTAAGCCCACCAGATGACTGCATACTTGCCATTAACATAGCTTGTGCATTAGGGTTTTCAAATTCCTCTGCACCCTGCATAAAACCAAGTGATTCGGTACTACTTCTTGTTTGATTAAAAGTCGCAATATCGTTCTTCATTTCCTGTACCATATCGGAATCTACTTTGCCGTCTTGATTTGCGTCATATTTTGAAATTTGGCTATTAAGCATATCCCCCATTCGATCATATTTTGCGGCCAATTGGTAATTGCCTTGTCTTGCTGCCTCTGCTTCATATGTGGATAATGTACTTCTTGCTTCACGCATAGAATCTAAAGTACTCTGGGGACTTTCAAGCTCCGCTGTCATATTGGCTACATTTCCCATTGACCTTGCCTGTGCGGCTGGTAATACGCCACCCCACATGCCACCACCGGAACTCATTCCATCCATAGTCATTTCCTGAGAATTCAAATCCTGCATACTTTGTGCCTGATTTACTTCAGATTGCCAGTTGAAGAACTTTTGTTGCCCTTGCGAACCTGCGTATCCCATTTCACCCATAGCTCTGGTGGTCGCTCTGGCTTGCGAGGCTTCCTGCATATATTGTTGCCCGAAACCTGTTTGTCTATTCATCTGCATACCAATTGTATCAACACCGCTTTCATTCCACCTTACCATTTGCTCAGACATTGCCCCTTGTCGCTGAATTTGTTCCATTCCTTGTGGACTTGCACCCTGAGCCGCTGCACCATAAGCACTCATAGCAATACCATGTGCTAACGCACCGGTGGCCCAACGTCCGCCCATGAGAACAACGGTAGCTAGTGCCGGCATACTTAGCATCAAATAACCAGCAACTGCCACATAACTGTCTATAAAATCGGTATAGTAAGCAAAATTACCTATTGTTAATCCCTGATCGCTAATTCCTGACATTTGATTTGCTATCTGACTTTGCCATACACCTGCCATTACAAGCACATAATTTATAATTGATAATATAGGATTCCAAAGCTGTATCCAGATCAATGATTGAAAATAGTTTGAAACAAGTCTCCAGCCATTTGGCAATATAAAGAAAAATAATATAATAGGCAAAACACCTATCATTAAAACTTCCATAACATTTTTAAAGATGGGCATAACTTGCATCCCGAATCTTGCTAAAATATTACCTTTCTGCTGATACTGCTCAATACCCATCTCTGCCATAAACTGGCTATAAGCATCCCTATTATTTGCAAAAGTACCGTTGGCAAGTCCTTTAACCGTTGTTTTTATTAATGCTGATTGTACCATTGCATTATAAGTGTCGTAACTTTTGTTTGTAAAAAATGCGAGTGACTGAGACAGAGAATCCATATAAGGATTTAATTTTGTCTCTGAATAAAGGTTGCTAATTAAGTTATTAGTATGATCTGCTATTCTTGTTTCAAGATACGTTGGATAATACATTGAGCAAGTTGTTGAAGTGCCGCCTATATTGACAGGTACATCATATCTTGATCTAAACCCCTTTGGAAATAGTTTGTTTTGCATAATATTATCATTGTTCATAAGTGTTTTCATTTCATCATTCGTCAGCCCCATTGCATCCCAAACTAAACACTTACTGACATATTCATTAATATCAGACTTTAATTCAGCATCTTGTATCTCAAAAGAACTTAAGCTTCTCATAGATTTATAAGGGCCTGCGAAACCAACTTTGCTAAAACTCAATTCTGCAGGAATGGCGTTATTTCTGCCAAAAAGAATCTCAGTAGTAGGAACACTAAAGGCAGTATCTGTGAAGTCTGTCACAAAGTGCCCGAATCCGGAAATAAGTTCTCCCACAATAGCATAACCATATGGCACATCATCAACAACATAAGTCTGATCCAATGTTACATCTTCAATAACGAGATTAGTTCTGTCCCAAAAGAAAAATGTCAGAATAAAAATTGAAAGAAACATATATTTTAAAAATTCAAAGCGTCGGGAAAAAACACTCATATAAACAGAAACTGCAAAGCTTAATACAAATATCACTTCCACAGCTCTTGCAAAACTCGAACTGTTGAACATCAACGCTATTGCATTAAATGCGCCATGTATCATGGGTGCATTGCCGTAAGTATAGTAAATACTTTCAGCAAAAACCGGCACAGGCACTATAATGAACAAGATTAAAAATAATTTTTTCACAACACACCCCCACTTAAAGCAGAATTCCTTAGCAATAAAGCTATTAAAGTAGTGGCAAACAGCATTGTAGAGAAAAAGATGATTTGTGTGGCAACTGTTTTGAATTTACCGAATAATCTCAACCAGACTCCTGCTACAATAACGATTATAGATAAGAAAAATAATTGCTGAGTATATTCATATGTAACCAGATAAAAAATAAGCAATAAGTTTGTAAAAACACCGAAAGTTGTAATTGAAAGTGCTTTAAGAGCAATCTTAGCTTTACCAGCTATCTTTCCGCTGTTGTTACTTCTTTCCAGTTTTTTAAGCGGGATATTTATAATTACTATGCAAGCGATCAAATATATTCCTGCAAAAGTATATCCTAAGTATTGCATTAGTTCCCCCCTACTTATTCATTCCTGACAAAGTGTTTCCAAGATTGAGTGTCCCTATATTAGAGATAACGTTCTTACCTTTTAGTATCGACATATTTGCTAGCTGCTGAGATTGGGCAATCTCCATAATGAATACTTTTCTGGCTTCTCTAAACACTTTGTTAATATCCACACTTGCTTTCCGGTAAGTTGCAAAAAAATTTTCAATTTCATTGGTAAGTTTTGAAGGTACTTCTTTTGAAGACAATAAAATCGGTTTACTTTTGTGGATAGCATCATTTATGTATGATAGAGCATATTCCAACATCCAATATGAATAAAATTCAGAAATAGCCTGCAAATCTGCTAATATAGGCTTATTTTGGCGATACTGAGTTGTAAGATAAAGAATCATATCAGTAAAATTAGGCATGACTGGCGCATTTATATATTGTTCTTCTTTTGTTGTTAGACCTTCGCCATCAGCAAGATGCTCAATTGCAGAATAAAGCGTATCATATATTTTCTCTCTAAAACCGTTTAAATGAACTGATGTGGGTTTTAACCCCGTACATGATGTACTTAAAACACCCAATGCGGCACAGTGAGCTGAACAATTATAACTATCTATCTCTCCGCCATTAACAAATGCTTCTATTATGTCACTTGTTTTAGTTGACATTGAGGGGGTATAAACACGATGCGATATATTTACTTCTTCAGGGTTATCCGGGCTACAATCTCCCGTTGTTATATCAGTTTGAGGAAACCACTCTATTGTTCCAAATATACCCATTGCAGCTTTTAATGTTTCATCATCCATAATACCCAGATCTGCAAGAGCATCATACACAAGATTGCCTCTTGAACTTTTTGCAAATTTAGTTGGATTGTTCCAAATATCTTTTTGAGCCTCTACAGTTGTACCAGCATCTCCGCTTGCAACATCCTCTGTTTTTTGTTTGTTTTGATAACTTTCTTTTACTGTACCACCAAGTGAAGCTCCAAGATTTTTACCAATTTGGCAGGCGTTACCCTGTAACTGTTGCATCCAACGGGTATATTTTTGTATTTTTTCAAAAACGTTTGAGACTGTGGGAAGGGAGTAGGCTAATCCTATTAAAAGCCCCCAAGCTAAAGAAGTTCCCCCTTGTTCGAGTAAATTTTGTATCATATCCAAATTAAGAACAGAGATAAGACCCGCATTAAAGTCCAGACCTGAACAAGAAACTCGAAGCGAAGGTGGTTGAAATGTCGTGATTGGTGGTGTTGATGTATCTATTCTCATACTCATCGAGCCGCCTGAATATATATTTTTACCGCCTGCCTCAAATGATCCAGGTTGTTGTATGTTTGACATAATGTTCATATCATCGAGGAAACCTTCCATATCATTTTCTATTCCCGCACTTGCAACACTTATAAAAGGAGAAGAGGGGATAGAGGTTACAGATAGAACAACAATAATCATAAAAATCGAAACGAACTTATTCAGCATAGTTAATACCCCCTGCAAGACCTTGTATATTCAGCTTATTTGGACTTTTTACCTGTTGTGGCATAATACCTTGCTTGTTCAGCACTTTGTTTAATACAAGCGTATCTTCTGCTCTCCAAAGGTTAATAAATTTTTCTTTGGTAATGAGTTTATGTTTCAGCAGAAATGCTCTTAAATTTAATTCTATTTGAGAAGTTGGAGTATATCCTTTTGCTATAACCTGCATATCATTTGAATAAAAAGCTGCGATAGTTGGTACAGATGTGATTTCGTATTTAAAGAAAACTCCGGGAGATACTTTTGTTTTGAAAGGTAATCCCTTGATTATATTTTTCGGTGACGAGACAACTCCCAATACTTTGAAATCATATTTTTTTATAAAATTACTAAGTGGCCTGATCTCAGCTTCGCAAAATTCGCATCCTTTTTTATAAAAAAAGAAAATCCCAACTTTATCTGCAACGGAATTGAATACTTTTTTATAAACTTTATTCTCTTTTCTGCTGGCAATTGCCGATCCCACAGGTTGTTCAGACATACCTTCCAAGCGGTATACTTTATCCCCCTGGTTCAAATAAGCATTTCTCAGACTTCTGGATATTTTACCGTTATGCTCAAAATATTTTGCTTGCCATGCAAGCCACTTTACAGCGTTTTCTTCGGTAGGATTTCTCAGCCAGTTTGCCAAAACCGGTATTCTTTTTGCTTCTTCGGTTAGCGGGAACTTAAAGTTTTTGACGGAAGTGTTGTATTCTTTTTCTTTTTTTGAAGCATTTTGAGTTTTCTTTTCTTTTGATTTCGGTGGTTTTATCTGTTTTATTACGGTCTTATTATCTTTTTTCTTGTTTTTATTTAGTTCTTTTTTTACTTTTTTATGAGGTTCTTCATACCAATGCCAGCCCCTTGTAGGGTCATTTGCAAAAGTATTGGTGGCTAAAAGTGTGATAAATATAAAAATGAATATACGCATACTATCTCCCTCATTGAGTCCGCCCCCGAGCGGAGGAATTTTCTATTTTGCAATTTAGTAAAAAGGGAGAAAAGAAATTGTGGTATTTTTAAAAAAGAGGGGCATTTTAGCCCCTCTTTACTAACCTCTCAATTCTTTTAAAACCTGTCCAATTAGCTGGTTTCCAGATGCATTATAGATTTGCTCTACAAGGTATGAAAGCTTGCTGTCGCCGTAAATTATATATTTATAATCGCATTTTGTAGGATAATTTGTGCATTTTGCATAAACAAGAGCAGGCACTCTTTTAACTTTCAGCTCTTTAAATAAAATCGAATCCATTTTAACTGGCATATTGTCAAGCTTGGCTTTTTTTACTTGTCTTTTCATATATTTTTTCCAGTCTGCTGAAGTTTTGCCTATAAAACCCCGCACACAACCTGTAAACTCGATAGATTTGATTTTTTCAGCATCTTTAAAAATGCTTTGCAAAGTTTTAGCCGGCATACTGTCAGAGTATAGATATATAAGCAGTGGCTGTTTTCTGCGTCCATTCTTTTTATATTCACTTTGAAACTGTTTCATTTGTTTCAAAACGTTTCCCATATCATATTTAATTTCCGGTTGGGGATAATCGTATTGTTCGGCAATAGTTAAACCTGCAGAAGCTAATACAAAAACTATAATTAAAAATTTTCTCACAACTTGCCTCCTTTTATTTATTATCAGGATCTTGTGGATGTGTTCCCCGTTTATTCATTTGTGTAGTATAGTCGTTGTAATATTTTTTTATTCTATTTTTTATTGTGCTATCAACTTTATTGGTTCTTGCATCGATTTTAGCTTTTAAATCTGCTTCTATTTCAGAAAAATCCATTTTGCTAAAATCAAGTTTATTTAAGTCATCTACAGTTAAGCCATTACATCCTTTATCCCAGCTTTTGTTTAATTGAATATAAGCCTGCTCGACAATAACTCTGGCGAGCTTGGAGTCATAACAGCAGTAATCTCTTGTATGTTCTATACAGATTTCATCAAACCCCAAATCAATTTCATTGGTGCAATCTGTTTCAAGATAATGACACAAACCTTTTTCGTTCATTTCATAGGTTTTTTGTTGTTCCGGTTTTTTCTTATAGCAAAGAATTTCACCTTCACCTTCGCAGTTGTCACAGTAAACTCCGGCATATCCGTTTACGAAATAACCGTAAGAGCAATATCTATATTCACCAGTCCATATTGAAGTAATGTCATCCAACATTCCTAATATGCCCAAAGCTTCTGAAAATCCGGTCATATTGTCGTTTCTCATTTGCACATTAGGCAGAGATATTGCTTGATCTTGGCAAATTATGTCTTCTTTGTAGTCAACGCATTTGTTTTCTGTGGTTTCCTGCTCACATTCATAGTAAAATTCGGCTTTTGTGCATACTGCTTTGGTATTGTCTACAACATCTTTCAGCCAATAACGGCACAAAGGTTCTCCTTGTTGAGTACAGCTATTATCAATGTTAGAAGTATCGTAGTTTTCATAGCAGTTATAAGTTCTTTGTGTGCCGGTTTGTAATTCAAAGAAAGCATATCCTTCGCCTTCTTCAGCAACAGAAATACGTACTTTGAAATTATTTACACCATTTTTTAAATGGGAAAGAATGTTAAGATTTGGGTTGGATGTCCAGTTTTCAGCCGGATCCCAGCAAGAACCTGTTTCTGGTGGAAAATTTCCTGCTGTATAAGTTGAGCCTCCATTATAAACCAAATTTCCATTAACATAAATTTCAACAAAATCATCCCATTTTACAGTTTTTAAATTCGCTGAAATAATTCTGCTTACATCTGTTATCTCAATTTTATATTCACGCTCATAAACAGTACACCAGCCACTCCAATAATCATCACCAATTTTGCCTAATGTTATTATATAGCTGCCGTTTGCTCCAGAACTAAGTTGTCCTGCTCCGCTAATCATATTAATAGGTGGAGAGGAATTGGATTGCACAGCCACACACTTCTCATCATTTGCATAAACTTTACAGCTATTATTTTCTACAATGCAGTTTTCAGAGGTATAACCTCTTGTAAAAGTGTAAGACTGCTCAACAGTTTCGGTGATTGTAGTTTCCTGCCTTTCGAGACAAGTTTTTTTGCTCTGACAAAGTGTTTCTGAACCATCGGGGCATACCATTTTATATTCTTTATCTTCACAATTTTTGACATCGGTGCTTTCACACTGATATTTTTCTATTTTTACATCATAAAGCCTATCTTTATCAGTCAGATTGGCAATTTTATTAGGGTCATCAGTGCATATAGTCCCGCCTGTTCCAGGATTATATATCCATACACAATCAGTTGATAAAACATCAGGTTCATTTCCATACTCAGTTGTGCCTAAATCATCTACTCTAGTGCATCTGGGATTGTTTGCTAAATCAGCACATTCGTTGACATAACACTTTGACGGTCTTTCTCCGTTAGCAAGCCTTTCGGCACAAGAAGGAGCTTGTCTGGGACCGAAATACTTCTGGCATGTGACACCACCGCCCTGTAACGTCATAGCAGAGCCACCGGAGAATTGCCCGTATTCAAATTTCTGAACGGTTATCGTACCATGTTGTTCATATTTTGAACAATCTCTCTCCTCAACTTCCCCTGTATTTCTAAGATCAAAACCGGAAGGGCAGGTATCTATATAATGTCCGGGATAACAGCCTGAACCTATTTCGCATGTTCCTACAACATTTATAGGGTCATTACATTTAACAACAACATTGCAGTGTTCTTGATTAATCATTTTCATCACATTGGAGAGATCACAACCGGCAGAATAGCTTTCAATTCTTCTTGTATATTTCTTGCATACATCATATTCCCACTCAACACACTCACCGTCTATCGAATGCACACACACATCTCCATATTCAATGCACTGCCATTCTTCGTTTGCATAGACATATGTTTCTGCTACAAAAAGTATTATTAAAGCATATACGATATATCTCATCTTAAATCCTTTTATTAGTTAATTGATTTTGAATTGATATTGTAAAAGCAATTTTTGTATACATGATTTTGTATATTTATCTTTAACCATCCACCTGCTTGATTATCAAAATCATCACGATATCTGATACTTTCGTTCTTGATCTCGATACCCGTATCTCCTGCAGCAGCTAAACCACCATCCTTGAATGAAATCCAATTGCTATAATTAGCACCGTCATAAACTCTAATCTTTTCATTGCTTATTTGAATGCCGTCATTTGGACCACTTGTGCCAGCTCCTGCTAAACTAACCCAAGAACCTGTTCCATAGTCATCATCATAAAACCTTATTTTTCCGTCTTGTATCTGGATACCGTCAAGACCTTCACCGCTTAGGATTTCTGATTTTCCATCACTAAAATCATAGGTTATGTCTTCATCTTCTGTACACTCATATACTTTTTCTTGCTCATAAAGCTGCACTGTACAGGAGCTTGTCAAATCTGTGCCATAGTTCATGAACTTGTTTGCACTTTTTTGGTCTTTAACATCCTCTTTATCAGTTTTGCTGTCATCATATTGGGGAGCAACATCTTTCATATTGTTGATTTTACTTTTATTTTTATAGCTCTTACTGTTGTTATGAAGATCATTATACAGACTGTCATATTGCCCACTCTGCAAAGTATTTACTAGAAACAAATCAAAAAGTATTAATAGGAATACGATTAATACTTTTCTCTTTTTTCTTATAGTAGACAACATGATCTTTTCCTCCATATAACATGAGAATAATCTTCAAACCCAGGAGATTTTGCGAATGCCTCAAATATTACAGGTATCGTGCCTATCGTATAAGCATTTCGTTTTACTGGGCAGGCAGGTTGCAGTAAGTATTGTGATTTTATAATTCTTGGAGTATAAAAGGGCTGACATGAATAATGAATAGTATCCCAAAGTACACCATAATTATGAAGTTTATCTATTAGTCTTGTTACTATAAGATTAGATTGCACTATGTCGTTTTGTTTTTGTTCCTGTACATTGCCACTATCGGGGAAAATACCGCCCCAGCATCCTGCACACCAAAACATTGGATCAAGTGGATAGTTAAAAGTTGATGCTACACAATCAGCTAAACATGCAACTTGTGCAATAGTATTTGCAAACAATAATTTTTCTGGTTGTATATAATGATTTAATTCGTCATAAGTCCATGTTGAATCAACCTCAGACATATAAGCTATATCTATGGAGGTTGAGCCACCGGTCGAACAAAGAGCATCTGAGATTATATTCAATACATAAAAAACCGGATACCAGATAAAGTGTGAGTTTACAGTAGTTCCGCTATCGCCAAGCTGACTACCTACTTTATTCATTCCTTTTGTGCTACTTAAATTCATGTTGAAACTTGGGAAGTAAAAAGGCTTTTGAGTTGATTCTATTAAAGCAATAGGTTCTGCATATTTAATTTTTAGTCCGTACCTGTACGGTGGACAATAACAATAACCTTCAAAACTAAATGTTCTTGAATATACACTCCAATCAACATCACTTATAGGATTAAATGAAGGCACACATCCTGCAGAATATGTACGATTAGGAATTGCAGTACAAAAAATTGTCACAATAGTAAAAATTACTATAATTTTATTGTTTTTTTTCACCACTAACCCCCATAAATTCTCTAACTTTCAACACTTTACCGTCCTGATATGCCAATGCCGGTACGCACGTTATATTCATTCTTTTAATCATTTTTTTGTTAGCTTTACCCGCCGGAATAGGTATGTTTAATGATTTTGCTTTTTGATAATATTTTTGCAGATTTCCACTTACAGCTAAGGGATGAATGGATTTATCAGAGGATGCTAATAAATTTTTATAAAGCTGAACCTGAGTTGTGTTATCTACATCAAGAAAAAAATATTTTCTTTTAAAATTCATATATTCAAAAGGGTTTACAACAGTTCCCTTGGAATAAAGTACATTTCCGTTAGCATCTTTAATATTGTGATCAAGTATGTAGGTAGGATTTACTTTTTTAGTTCTGTTTTCAGTGCATATAGGTATATCAAAACCTTTAACCTGCATTTTTTTGGCAAGTTTTTTTTGAAGAACATTCTTATTTAATTTGGGAATTTTATCTTTTTGAGAACGTATTTTGTTCATCAGCCATTTATGAAAATTGTTCTCTATGACTGGATATGTCTTACCATGAGTCCCTAAATTAACTACTGCAAATACGTTTAAACTAAAAAAAGTTATAAAAATTGTTATAATTACTATCCGCATAAATTACTCCTCTAAAAACTTATATCCTCTGTTTATCATTCTTTTTTTAAGTTCCGGAGTTAAGTCGACGAAGCCTTTGCTTATTACTGCACCTTTTTCAAGCAGGACAACTCCGTACTTTTTTGACATACCGTCTACAATTTCCTGCATATCGTTTAGATAATTTTTTAGCTTGTCTGCAGAGCTGCTTGTTTGTTTTTTTTGCTTAAGCGATTCTACTGAATTAAGCCTGAATTCCTGGATGAGTGCGGAAGTGTTAATAGTTGCAATGTTCTGATAAATGTCTTTTTTGAAATAAAACATCCGGTATTGAGTAATCCCGACTGCAACGATTAGAGCTGAAGCGATCACAGCGAAAACATAAAAAGTTATACCAATCCCTCTTTTTGTTTTTTTCTGCTTTTTGCTACTGTTATCTTTCTTGATATTTTCATCAGCCATATCTGCCTCCTTAGAGTGTTTGTTCATCTTAGAAGGATAGTAGCAAAGCAGAAAAGAAATTGTGGTATTTGTGCTAAAAACCACATTTATTTAATCTTTTTTCATTATTATCAGAATTTAAAATACTACTGAGGTGGATTATGATTGAATATGAAAAAGACAGATTAAAAGCGATATTAGATAATCTTTTTTATAATTATCTTGAAGCTAGAGAGGAAATGGAGTTTATTGTAAAAAATCAAAAAAAGTTTTACGAAAAAAAATCAATTTATATGACTCTCAAATACTGCTATAAATCAGGCTGTATCTTTTGTCCTCATTCCTATGAATGGAAACAATCTTATGAGCTAAATACTAAAGAAGGCAAAAAAAGATTTGGCAAAAGACTGGGCAAGAAAATTACTCACAAAATTCTAAAACAATACGGTAAAGATAATATGTATCCAGTGTTTAAGGAATTAGAAAACGAAATGAGTAAATTGCAAAAGAAAAGAAATTTTTATGCAAGAAATATTCAGAAGATCCAAAGAATTTTGAGAGAAAGTCAAAAAGAGTGGGACTAATATGTCATACTAATAAGTCATGCAAATTAGTAGCTTGCATGAAATTATCCAAATGTTTCAAAAAGCAGGTTTTTAGGTAAGGCTTATAGATTCGATGAATATATTCCTTAAATTGGCAGTACAAATTGATGCAACTTTCATAAATTACTAAATACTTTGTTTTTATGTCTGTAGAAAAGTAAAAAATAAGAAGATGCAAAAGTGATTTTGCAAATTTTAATAATCTCCGGTGGCTAAAAAGAGAAATATCCACTTCAAAATAGTAAAATAGATAGGAAATGAAATATCCAGTGGCGAATTGGCATTATGTTCAAAAGTGCCATTCGATACTGGAAAGCATATGGCTAAATTTATGGGTATATATTTCTATATTTCTCTATGATTTTCAATTTATTTTAGATGTCATTCTAATATGTAGGACTTAATATATTGGACTTATTGGAACCGCCATATATGTCTGACAGTAATCATGTTTCCTTTTTATTTGATTTCTAATGCAAGATAAGTCTTTAGGCATTGATACCCTAACTTTAATATGTAACTTAAAAAATAGAGCTTATTTTGGACGAATGAGGAGGGTGTTTAATATCCACTGAGAACACCCTCTGGGTTATTGTATTGATAAATTCACCTGTATAATGTACATACTCATCAATCAAACTCAAGGTGCAGGTTAATGCGGGAAAAACGTAATAAGAAAAAGAGAACCGATACATCCCTGAATAAAGTGTCCATACTGATTGACAACTACAAAGGCAGGGATAATGAC
>Ga0114985_100126_pt1 | contig 13451 bp, 20 predicted proteins | sample Shrwel1BS1Day9_FD_89592 | JGI IMG/M metagenome (GOLD analysis project Ga0114985, IMG submission 89592) | Subsurface microbial communities from deep shales in Ohio, USA - Utica-3 well 1 S-1-Day9 | ecosystem: Environmental > Aquatic > Deep subsurface > Shale gas/oil reservoir > Produced water/Flow...
CCACCTTTATTATTGATCACTGCTATTTTTTTTGGTCCCACTTCAATCCCCCTTTTTGAGAGAATAATTAACTACTCTTCTATTTTTCTTGATTAGATGATGATCTTTCTTCAATAAAATCTAAAAAACTCTTTTCTGTTATACGCCAGGTATTACCAAGCTTAAACCCTTCTAACTTTTTTTCCCTTAAATATCTGCGTATAGTTTGTTCACTTACTTTAAGCTTTTCTGCTATTTCATCAGGTGTATATATCTCAGGCATACTGATCCTCCTCCTAAAAATATAGTTTTAAAATCTCTTGATGCTTATCCATGTTACAATCTAGTATAATACATAATCTATTATATATCAACAACTAAATCACTGATTGGAAATTGCTTTTCGTGCTTCTATGTAGTAATTACTGTCACCATTAACATTAACTCTACCATTAATGGTGACATTAACATTGACATCAATGTTACCATCAATGGTAATGGTGACATCACCATCAATTCTACCATTGACATTACCATTAATGTTAACAGTAAAATTAACAGCACCACCAATTCCAATTTCACGACCAATACTGAAGATAGTTTTAATGTAAATTCCAATATTGATGTTAACATTGCTATTACCATTGACAGCAATTCTACCATTAATGGTGACATTAACATTAATGGTAATGGTAACATTGACAGTAATATTGATGGTAATTGCATTTTTTATAATATTCCAAAATACATAATTATGCCAATATGTAAATATGTAATTATGCTATTATATATTTTATAATATTCTGAATATTTATCAGAATTGTTGGCAGCTCAATCTTTTAATCAATACCGTATCTGTATCCGTATACGGTTACGTATACGTAATAAACTAAAAAAACCACCCCGGTAAGGAGTGGGTAAAAAAGGAGGGAATTATCAAATACAAAAATCTATATGATAGCTGCCTCTGGCGCAGCTTCAAAAAGGGGATCAATTTCATTCTTTTATTCTGTTTATAATGATATCAGCAGGCTATTAAAACATCTTTAAAGCCAAATTAGAAAATAATTAGATTAATAATCATCCAGAGAATCTTTATTTTCTTCAGTAACTTCTATAATTTTTCTGATATAAACATTGCTTGAGTCAACAGTTCCTGGCTTCTCAAACTGCTCATAAAACTTATCATAGGCTTCATCCTTATTTTCCGCCCAGACCATCTTTTTCAACTGATTATTTCCATGCTTAACCGCAGAATTATAAGCCTTAATATAAAACTGCTTCATTTAATTAATTATCCCCTTTTTTAATCCGTATTGTCAAAAATCTTTTAATTCATATATTCTCATTTATATGTTTAATATACGAAAGGTAATATTTTATTAATTTATCAAGATTTTGATAGACAACTTTATCGTCTACTTCTTCATACTCATGGACAAGCCTGTTCCTTATTCCTGTGCTGGGAGCAATATCTTTTGCAAATTCTTTTGATAATATTTCAAGATCAATCAATTCTAGAAAAGAGGAATAATAGTCCTGAGCTGGGTACCTATCTGATTTTTTTATCAGCATATTATTAATATCTAATGCTAAATCAATAATCAACTGAATAAGTCGCTCAATAGCATAGCGCTTAAGCTGATCATTTTGATATTCTTTAAAAGTATCAGGCTTGAACTTTTCCAGTTCACTAATATGTTTTTCCATTTTTATGAGTTTATTTATGATTATTTCATTCATCAATATCTCGCCTCAATTTTTTTCTCTAAAGTTTTTCTCCTATCATCATATAAAAACTTAGTATCAGCATAAATCCCTGCTGCATAGATACTGAACTTTTCAAATTTTTCTTCACTACCATATAATAGCTTTCCTTTTTTTGCGATTTCTACTTTTAAAATAGGTTCAGCTTTAGTTAGATTAACAAGATCAATATCAGCACGCTGATAAAATTGAGATAATTCATTTAAAAGTTCCATTTCTTCTGACTCCGTTAGAAACTCAGAACATTTATATCCAAGATCCAGGTCGCTTCCTTGTTCATTATTGTCATCGGCATAGGAACCAAACACAACAAATAATTCGATATTATACTTATTAATAATATTGGTGGGTACTTCTAAATTCATCTTATCACCTCGTTTATTAAATTATACATTATTTTCAAAAACATAAAAAGAACTAATCCTTATTTTTCTTCTGATTTATTCAGTAATCTCTGAACTCTCTTATTATATTCATCTCTAACTTCCTGCAGCTGCTTCTGAAATTCTTTTTCCTGCTCTAATAGCGCCCGTTCTTTTTCGTTTGTTAGTTTTTCTTTCATATTTTCCATAGCAGTATCTTTATCTTCAAGCTGCTTATTAAGTGATTCAATCATGCTTTCCAGCTGTTCATTTTCTTTTTGTTGTTTTTCTAACTCTGATCCCAGTTCTTTTAAACGATCCTTCATCTTAGGTAATTCTTCCAGCTGATCATCTTTACGATGAATTTCATATTTTAACTCTTGCTTTTGTTCCTTGAGATTAAATATCAGATCATCTTTAGTTTCTACAGAATTTTCAAGCTGCTCATTATCTTTTTCGAGTTTCTCTATTTCATTCTCAAGAGAAGAGACCCTATCTGATAATAAATTCTTTTCTTCTTCAGAATCCTTTTTTAATTCTTTATGCTTTTCTGTGAGATCTTCAAAATTATTCTTTAATTCTTTTATTGTTTCATCCTTTTCGGCCAGCTGCTGCAGGTAATTATTATCTTTCTCTCTTAAAGCAACAGCCATTTTTTCTCCCATACCGGTAAATATATTGGTAATCTCTTTGGTAATGGTCTGAAGAGAGGCCAGATCCCCGCTTAGCTCAGGCACCTCATCCTTAACAGTATTGATATTATAAAGCCCCAATAAGTGCTCTACAAAGTCACCTCGGTTGTCAAAATTACTCATATCAGCCAGCTCATTGATTTTTTCCTTAGTTTCCTTACTTACTTTAGCACTCCAGGTTTTTGACATAATAATACCTCCTCAGGTTGTTTTAATGATATTCTACCTAAACTTAATTTTTGTGATCAAAACTTTAAATTTAAAAATATACTATAGTTTACTTATGTTTACTCTGTAAACTAAGTTATAATATAAGTTTACTAAATATTTTTGCAATAGTCAATAAAATTATCTGAAAATGTAGAAAACAAACTGGAATTGATATTATAGGATAGATTTTCGAACATATGTATGTTAAAATAAAAAGAAGAGAGGAGTTGATATTAAATGAACCTGAAGGATAGAGGCAACAAAAAGTGGACTGCTATGATGCTAATTGAGCACAGGAAGCGTCTAAAAGAACTGAAAGAAAGTGAAAAGGAAAGAGAGAAACCTATTTTAGATGAGCAGGAGAAGGCTGTTATTAACTCCAAGCTGCAGCAGGCTGTTCAGAAGAAACTGCCGGTAGAAATAAAATATTATGCAGATAAAAGATTTAAAACTGTCTCAGGAGTAGTTAGAAAAGTGAATTTAAATCGAAAAGAAGTAATTATTTCAGAGAAAGGAGGATCACAAAAACAGATATCTCTTAGTAATCTATTGGATTTAAGATTGAAATAGAGGATTAGACAAATTAATAAAGAAGAAGTAATTTAAATAACATTTATAGGAGGAATAATTAAATGACTGATTATATTTTTGTTGCTGGAGAAGATGATTTTGAAACTATTGTAAAGGTGTCAGCTGATAATATTGAAACAGCTAAAATTAAATACGCTAAAAATTTATGGGAAATTGATAATTACATGTTAAAATTAGTTGAGTCTAACACTGTAAATGAATCTTTTTGGGAGCAATATTTTTATGAATTAACCTCAAATAGAGATGGAAGTTGGCTCCAAGATATTGATCAAACTAAAAAATTATTTAAAACCAATTTAGAAAAAGATTTCTCGCCAGAAATATCTGAGGAATTGCTCGATTATTTTTTTGATAGAGAAAAAGAAATAGATGATCTTTCTGATAAAGCAAAACTTAAGATATCTCAAGTTCAAGTCAAAGAGCTACTAGAGAATAATGACCTTAGAATTTATCCCCTTGATGAAATGAAATCTATATCTTAATATCATCAATTATTAACCCCACCAATATCTAAAGCTGCTGGTGGGGCTTCTTAGTTAATAAAGCTATTTTCTAAAGGGGATGTATAATATACACCCCCTTCATTATATTTTAAATCTAGCTGTTAGTCTTAAAGAAATTATTATTACTCAACACCCTTAAATTATAATTTTTTCCTTTTAAATAACAAAAAGCATATCATCTTGCTAATTAAGGCCTTCATATCACAAAAAGTTTTTATCTTCCTGGGGAACTAGTCAGCTTTTTACTTCTAGTAGCCCTTATTTCTTCGTATTTCTAATACTCATCAAGTTTTACTGCAACATCAGGCTTATCTATGCTGCAGTTGGGGCAGAACCACTTTAGTTCTTTAATATCTGGAGCATCAGGGTTATCAAAAATAGTCTGGATCGGAATAAATTCTCTATTTTCTGGCATATGTTTTCTTGTAGCTATATTCCACTCCATAGCCGAAAAAGATGAACCACATGCTTTGCATTGAAATTTCATATTCTAAAAACCCCTGTCATTGTAGATTATTTTAATTATAAATTTATAATGATGACTGCTATTAGAATATCAATTTTCATTGCGCTTTACAATGATTTCTTTTAATATCTTCAACTATAGATTCAGCTTTATCCCAGCCTTTTTTGGTCAGGAGAAAATAATTTTTGCACCATTCGTCTACAAACCCTTTTCTAATTGTCTTGGCTAAGCCCGATCGGTAATTAGCTTTAACTCTTGCATCAGAATTATAATGCTGGTTTCCAATTCTAACATAAGGTGTTTCTAAATAATAGTTGTTTTCAATTCTTATTTCACCATCAGCATAAAAAGCAAAACCTAATATTTCTCCTTCACAATATCCTAGGTCCTCATCTGAAACCGTATCAAATTCTTCTACAGCTTTAGCAAGTTCATGCAACATTATAATCACTCCATTCTCATATTTTTTAACTAACTTAATTATATCATTCACAAAGTATTGTTGTAAGTGAATTTTGTATATATTTTAAAATAGTATAATTGGATCATTAGAAGTAATTTCAACCCGTTCCAATATGTCACGAGTTCAAATATCTATTGATAGTATTAGAATCAAAAATTAACTAATGAAAAGAACACAAATTTCAATTTAGATTTTTTTATTAATGACTACTAAAAAAACTTTGCAAAAATCATAATTTATTAGAAGCTGTTGCGAATTGCAACAAGTTGCTAGGTATCCAAAACTCTGTGAATATAACACGAATTTCTTGCCAAACTCAGTTAAAGGTGATAAACTAAAAACAAGGTGTGAATATAACACTATTTTATACAAAATAGAGTGAGAGGGAGTTGAAACTTTAAAAATGCCAAAAAGAGGTAGAAGAATACCTGAAGTGCTGAGTGAGGAAGAACAGAAAAAATTATTAGGAGTTTTCAATGAAAGATATCCAACTGCATTGAGGAATAAAACTATGATCAGGTTGATGCTGAAAGCTGGATTAAGATTAGCAGAAACTTTAAATCTAAAATGGAGTGATATTAATTTTCCTGCTGCTAAATTATCAGTTATCGAGGGTAAGGGAAGAAAAGATAGAAATCTCTGGCTGGGAGAAAAAACTTTGAACCAATTGGGTAAGTGGCGAGAAAAGCAGCATGAAGTTTTAAGCGAAAAGAAGTTGAGGAATGAAAATAATTTAGTTTTTACTACTTTAACAGGAAATCAACTAAATGAAGCTAATGTCAGAAAGATGGTTTATAGATATGCAAAAAAAGCTGGTATTCAGGAAGAAGTTGAAAAAAAGTATCGGGATGAGGAGGGAAATGAATTAGAAGAGACTTACTTACAGAAGAAGGTAAGCCCTCATGTGTTGAGACATACCTTTGCTACGGAATTATATAGGATGACTAACGATTTAAGAAAGGTCCAAAAGACTTTAGGGCACAGCAGTATTCAAACAACTATGATTTATACCCACCTAGTAGATGAAGAACTGGAGAATGACATGAAGAAATTGGATGAAAAGTATTAGCGGGTTAAATCAGGATCAAAAAAGTTTGGATCATAAACTGCAGGCAGTATGTATATCCTGGTGCCGGGAGAAGACTTAAGATTAAAAAGCCTGGCTTTAATTTTATCTTCTAGATTATTATAAGCAACTATGAGCACATCTATATTTTCTAATCTGTCAACGGTTGGTTCCAGCCACTTGAAACCGAAATAAATATCAGCTGCATCAATAATTTGTTGTTCTAAATCTTTATTATGTTTATTTACTATAACTGTTTTTAAATTATATTCATCTGACTTAGATTGGATCCTAGAAATTAATTTTTTAACTTCTTCTGATCCACCTACAACAGCTATATTTTTAGACACAGATATTTTTTGTTCCCTTCTGAAAATAACTAAACGAGCAGAAATTATAAAGACAGCTGAGAATAAATAGAATAAAAAGAGAAAAGACCAACTGTAGTTATATGAAGGAACAATTAAATTAAAGAAACTAATTAAGACAGAAAAAATAATTAAAACTGCTGCCAGACTATTTAATAAATCTCTCTTTTCCAATTTTTTATCCAATGCATATAACTTAAATGCACTGACTAAGGAAATAATCAAAACTGAAGAAATAAATATTAATTCACTGTAGTTATTAAAATAAGTTTCTAAACTCCAATCAAAAAAGATTGTCCCAGAAATAAAAAGAGCTAGATTAATACTAATTAAATCAATAAAAAATTTAACTATTTTAAGAAACATCTTTTTATCTTCTGGCTGCATACTAATACCTCATTTAAATTCTATAATTTCTTATGACAATCCTCGCATAGTTGTCCGACTCCAGTCACATAATGTTCCCTATGATCTATATTTTCACTTACCTTAACATTAGTCTTTTTTCCGCACAAGACACACTTTTCGTATTCTTCCGAAGTTGATTTGACTTTACCTTCAGGCTTTATGTCATAAATCTTTATTCCGAGATCAGATAAAACTTTTTTAACTAAATCATAGCTAATTCTATTGTCTTTAGAGTATTGTTTTAACTGGTCCCGGGTTAAATATCCCTGCTGCTGAAAAGTTTCTCTTAAGTTATCCACTATAAGTACACACCTTTTAAATAATTATTTTAATTTCATATAAATTTGATCAAGTTTTTCTATTGTTTCTCTCAATTCATCTTCATAATCTCTCAAGATATAGTTCAGATTCTCATAATCAGAATAATAATAGTCAAAAACCTGTTCAATAATATTTAAAATTTCCTCCAGCTGATATGATATAGAATCATCTTCAGTAAAATTATAATTAAAGTTTTTTATACTCTTAAAATAATTAGGAATCTGGTTGGTTAAAATCAATTCTAACTCGCTAATTTCTTCTCTTACAGTTGTTAACTCACCATTTGCCAGTTTATACTGCAACTTATCTCTAATCTGATAAAGATTAAGCTGAATATCTTTTAGTAGCTTAACATTAACCAATTTACTTTTTTGGGCTGCATTATTCCTTAACTCTCTAAAATAAACTAGCAGGAAGAAAGCAATCAAGATTATGATCATAAAAGACTGAGTAGTAGTTATTTTCGTTAAAAGAAAAGCGGCGATTCCAAAAACAAAGGTTATTATATAAAGTACTTGTCGGCTCTGTTCTTCACTGATACCCCAGTCTAAAAGTACATGGTGCAACATTCTTGTTCTTAACTGATTCAGCTTAAATTTAGGCTTGAAGATCACCTGATAAAGCCCTATAAATCCATTTATAATCGGTACTCCTAGTAATATTACCGGTAAGAAAAGAGAAATGAAAGTAACACTCTTAACTGCTCCTACTATTGAAATAATAGCGAGCAAGGCTCCAATTAACATACTGCCTGAATTACCAAGTTCCCAATTGCCATATTTTTTATCGAGCAGTTTTGTGATAATTAAACCAGCCAATAATATGCCCGCAAAAAGAACTGTAAACATTCTACCTAGGTCCCAAGCTATTATAAGTATAAATACTGAGGTGATCATTGCAATACCTGAAGCCATACCTTTTAAAACGTTAAGTAAATTCATTAGATTAACCATCATCAGTATCCAGATTACAGTAACAGGAATACTTAATTCTTCAAAATAGATAAATCCTTCTAAGGGATTGGTTACATAGGTAACTCTTATTCCATAAAAAACAAGATAAGAAATTACTCCTAGCTGCAAAAATAATTTTAATTTTGCACTTATATCTTTATAATCATCGATTATTCCTACAAAATAGATTAAAGCTAAACCAGCTAATAAATGCAGATTAATTGAATAATTTCCTCTCAAAAAGAAAAAACCTATCATGAAAATTATAAAGACCAATAAACCACCGAATGGATAATTAGTATTCTTTTTATTATCTATAGATTTCACAAATATCACCCTAAATTAATTATTTTTTTCAAAACTATCATCATCAACATTTTCCTGGTGTTCAAATATATCTTCTCTTTTTAGTACCTTAACTCCTGTTTTTAAGATGATATTTATATCCATTAATAAAGAATGATTATCTAAATAATACTTATCCAGTTTCACTTTCTTATCAACTGAAACATGATCTCGACCATTTATCTGAGCATAACCCGTTACTCCAGGTTTAAGCTGATAGATTCCTGCTTCTTTTCTTTTATTTATCAGTTCTTCTTCAGCCAAAATTACCGGGCGCGGACCCACAAAACTCATTTCACCTTTGATAATGTTAAAAAGCTGCGGAAGTTCATCCAGACTTGTAACTCGAAGCCAGTGGCCTATCTGAGTTATATAATTATCTCTATTATCTAAATCATTACTTGCTTTGTTTTTGGGGGTATGTTTATACATTGTTCTGAATTTGTAGACTGTAAAAGGCTTTTGCTTTTGTCCCATACGTTTCTGTCTGAATAAAGCTTTCCCATGAGAGTCTACTTTTATTGCTATAGCTATAATTAAAAGTAATGGAGATAATATTATAGTTAAAATTATAGCGAAAATAAAGTCAAATGTTCTTTTTAACATTTAAATAACCTTCTTCCCCAAAAAAAGTATAATCCAATAATTAATCAAAAGTAATGTTTTATAGTCCCTAGATAAAAATACTTAATAAAATGGTATAAACTTTTTAGTAAACTTAGTTTTTCTATTTCTCTATATATCTTCCATTGATACTTGGCAGCAGATAGTTTATTACTAGAAATTGAATCATTACCTTTACGGTAATAAGCTAATACTTCATCTAAACAATAAGCCTTTATATCTTTTTTTAATATTTTTAACCATAGTGCATAATCCTGTCTTTTACGTATTAATGGCATATAAACCTTTTCTAACTTATTACTATCATAAATAGCTGTTAAACAACCAATAACTCCACTATCTAAAAGATCATTATATGTTACATTATATGGAGCTGTAATAATTTTACCTTTTCTATTATTAATATCTACATTTTGATAATAAGTATATGTAAAAGCATAATTATTATTCAACATAAAACTAACTTGGTTTTTAAGCTTTTCAGGATGCCAATAATCGTCACTATCTAAAAAAGCAATAAATCTTCCTTTTGCTTTTTTTATTGCAACATTTCTTGCAACTGCTGCACCACTATTATTATCTAATTTTATTAATTTAATTTTTTTGCATTCTTTTTGATATTTTTTGACAATATTAACTCCATTATCTGTAGAAAAATCATCTACAATTAGCATTTCCCAATTTTTATATGTCTGATTTAAAACAGATTCTATTGTCTGTGAAATAAATTCTTCTGAATTATATAAAGGAGTTATTATTGAAACTAATTTTTCTTCCATCATTGTTCCAAACCTTTCTATTTATAAAAATATTTAAATATTTCTATTCCACGATAAGATTATTAATTAAATTTGTTATCTATCCAAGTAATTTATTAAAAATATTTGTTTAAAAGATTATATTAAAGGTTGTCCAAGATTAGAGGGGCTAGCTCAGTATAGTTATTAAATTATTCTATCATATTTTCCAAACCCTCTTGTAGAGAATATTTGGCTTTCCAATCTAAATATTCTATATTTTTACTTATTGGTGCTACAGAATACATTATATCATTCTTTCTATATTTTCTAGCACCCCAATTTATATTAGCTTTTTTATTAGAAATTGTTTCTATTTTATTAGCTAAATTTTTAATACTTGTGCCTTTTCCAGTACCTAAATGCAAATCTAAAATATTGTCTTTACAAAAGTCAATTTTTAAATATCTTTTTAGTATTGAAATATAAAAATCAACAACATCCTGTATATATATAAAGTCTAGTATTTGCTCGCCAAGAGTCATATCTATACAATGATCTGAATCTAAAGAATCTATAATATAATGTATAACTTTTTTGCGAGTATCATTTTCACCGTATACTGAATAAGGAATAACATTAACAAGTTTAAAATTTATAATTTTTTTATAATATTTTAAAAGAGATCTATAAGCAGTTTTTGTAGCCGCATATAAATAAGCACTATCCAAACGTCCGTCATTATGATAATATTCAGCAAAAGTTCCTGTATTTATAAACAATTTTAAATTAGTGCCCTTTAAAGCATCTAAAATTTCTGTACCAAATACAATATTAGAATTAACTAATCTTTTCATGCTTTTATAATCATTATTACTTGTCGAATAAGCAGCTAAATGAATCATAATATCAGGATTAAAGTTTTTTATTTGTCTTTGATATCCTGATATACTGGAGTTAATAAAATTCAAATTTTCAAAATCCCTAAATATTTCTTTTGCTTTACTCATATTTCTCACTAATGCACATATTTCAAAATTTTCAATATTTGAAGCTTTAAATATAAGGTTTCTGCCAATATATCCAGTGGACCCAGTAATTAAAATTTTCATAACTATATCATACTTTCTTTTAAACAAGGTAGTTTTTTATCTCTTTCCGACAATATAGGCTCTTTAATATCCCAATCAAAACCAAAACTGTCCCATCTTATTCCAATGTCATTTTCAGGAGAGTGTATTTCAGTAGCCATATACATAACCATAGAATCATTCTCTAAAACCCTGTAACCATGAGCACAATTTACAGGTATATATAACGCTGCAAGTTTGTTTTCACTTAATTTTAAAGAAAAATACTCTCCGTAAGTTTTAGAACTTTTTCTTAAATCTAAAACTACATCAAGAACTTTTCCCTTTACACAAGAAACTAATTTTTCACACTTCATTTTTCCACCTTGATAATGCATACCTCTAATTACATCTTTTTTTGATCGAGTAAACCAAACTTCTTGGAAATTTAGATTTTGTATATTATTTTCTTTATATTTTTTTGAAGTAAAAGGTTTATAAAGTTGACCTCTTACATCTTCAAACCTATCATACTCAATAACTTTAAGCCCTTTTATGAAAGTACCTTTTATTTTCATTTTATCACCTACATTTTTTGTTTTGGGAAATCAAAATAATAATAAACAACTAATCCTTTAATTCACAATACTTATTAATTTGATCAACACACAGTTCATATACATTTTTTGTTTTATATTTTTTATACCAATCAACAGTAAAATCAATAGTTTGATCAATATCTAAAACAGGATTCCATTCTAATAAAGATTTAGCTTTATTAATATTTAGAGTTAAAATATTAGCTTCATGCTTTTTCTTTGAGTCTGAAATATCTTTTATATTCCCTTTGCCATATTTTTTTATGATTTTTTTAGCTATATTCCAAACATTTATGATTGAGTCTTCTTCGGGTCCAAAATTCCACCCACCAGAAAATTTTATAGGATCATTAAATAATCTTTCCCCTAACATTAGATAGCCATATAATGGTTCTAGAACATGTTGCCAAGGTCTTATGGCTTTAGGGCTTCTTATTTCTATTTCTTTTCCCTTTTCAAGTGCATTGATACAATCAGGAATTATCCTATCTTTTGACCAATCTCCACCACCTATAACATTCCCAGCTCTAACACTAGCTACAGATGTTTTGTGCTTATTATAATTTTTAGGATTCAAAAATGATCTTCTCCATGAAGATATGGCCAATTCAGCACACCCTTTAGACGAACTATAAGGATCGTATCCTCCCATAGGGTCAGTTTCTTTATATCCTTCCATTTTTTCTTTGTTTTCGTAACACTTATCTGTTGTAATCATTATACCAATTTGTGTTTTCTTTGTTTTTCTAATACATTCTAATACATTTAAGGTTCCAATTAAATTAACCTCATATGTTTCTACAGGAATTTCATAAGATAATCTAACTAAAGGCTGAGCTGCTAAATGAAAAACAACCTCAGGTTCATACTTTTTAAATACTTCTCTTAATTTTTCTTTATTTCTCAAATCTCCTCTTATGTCTATAACTTTATTATTCAAATTTGACAAAATGAAGTTATCTTTATTGGTATAAGGATCTAAAGAATATCCTATAACATTTGCACCTAGTTCATTTAACCAAATACTTAACCAAGAACCCTTAAATCCAGTATGCCCTGTTACTAAAACATTCTTATTACGATAAAAATTGTTGAAATTTTCCATAAATTACTCCCAGACCTTCCAAAAAGCCTTATCATTATTCCATAAATTATTTAAATAATCTACATCACGTTCATTGTCCATACATGCCCAAAGACCTTTATGTTTATATACCGATATTTGTCCTTGTTCTGCCAAACTTTCTAAGATCCCAAATTCCAAATCACAATCTTTGTCATTTGATAAATAATTTAATAACTCTTTATTGAAAACCATAAACCCACCATTAATTAATCCTTGTGAAGATTGTGCTTTTTCTTCAAAACTTGTAACTTCATTACCATTAACTTGTATTTCTCCAAAACGAGCTGGGGGATGAACACCAGATATAGTCACTATTCTATTTTGGTTTTTATGAAAATTAATTAATTTATTTATATTTATATCAGCAACACCGTCTCCATAAGTTAATAAGTTTATATCATCATCTAGATATTTTTCAATACGCTTTAATCTTCCGCCTTTTAAAGTATTTAAACCTGTATCTGCTAAAGTAACTTTCCAGTCTTCATCATGGTCATTGTGATAATTAATAGATGAATCTTTTAAATCTATAGTGAAATCACTATTTTTGTGATCATAATGTGTAAAATAGTCTTTAATAATATTACCTTTGTAACCTAAACAAATAACAAAATCATTAATTCCAAAATAAGAATAACTCTTCATTATATGCCATAAAATAGGTTTGCCTCCTATTTTAACCATCGGTTTTGGTATATAATTTGTTTTTTGACCTAATCGAGTTCCAAATCCACCAGCTAAAATTACTAATTTCATTTTTTAATAAACACCTCTGATTTTATATTATAATAAATCTTATTC
>Ga0114985_100139_pt1 | contig 12663 bp, 10 predicted proteins | sample Shrwel1BS1Day9_FD_89592 | JGI IMG/M metagenome (GOLD analysis project Ga0114985, IMG submission 89592) | Subsurface microbial communities from deep shales in Ohio, USA - Utica-3 well 1 S-1-Day9 | ecosystem: Environmental > Aquatic > Deep subsurface > Shale gas/oil reservoir > Produced water/Flow...
AATGATGAAGAAGAAAGACATAGGTTTTCTGTAAATGCACTGTAAATGTCCGAAACGTTTGGTGTGTGACATATGGTAGAAAAATACTTGGAGATTGATCAAAAAATCTTATAATAACTTATTTTTCAACGTTTCTTCGAGATAGTTTTCAGAAAAACCTATATTAATAGAAAATTTCTTAATAAATGCTTTCATAGCTTCCAAATTCAAAAAATAACTGTCATTTTTATCAATTACCGTATAGTGAGCTTTTTTATTCAAAATTTTTTCAAAGATATCTACTATTTCAAAGATACTGTATCGATACGGATTAGCAAAATCGATAATCTGCCGGGGCGGCATTTTATCAATAAATTGTGTTACCAGCAATCTGACGTCGTTAACTTCTATAACATATCTAAAACCATTATTGTAAATGAAAAACGATTCTTCATTGATTATTCTGTGATAAAGGAAATTAAATAACGTATTGTGTCTTTTAAAAATATCGCCTATGAGCTGGGGCAGTCTTATGATGTAATAATTTTCTGATTTTTCTTTTATTATATTTTCCATATTTTTCTTGTGGATATAGTACTCATTTAAAGGATAATTTTTTGCAGATAAAGCGCAGCTGCTAAAATATACAAATTGTTTATTGTTTGCTTTTTCAAGGGTTTTTTGCAGTAACCTCTCTTCCCGCAAAAACTCATTTTTATCTGTACACTTAGAATTGGCTACGCCACTTGCAAAAATTACTACATTATTACTATCATCATGTGTGAATGCCTTTGCAATCTGTCCCGAGCCTATTATCACGATTTAAAACCCTTTCACTTTAATAAAATGATATTTATTGAAATACATATATTAATACGATATAAAATTCTATCAAAATTTATAAGGGATTTTAAGTAGAAACCAGAAATTATTAGCATATAGAGACACTGTTGTGTTATTTGACAGAAGACCTCTCCACTTCGGTCGAGGCGACAGGAAATTGTGATGGTGTCCAAAGGGGTCATCGCGAGAGCGGTAGCTCGTGGCGATCTCGAGTCCCAAATATGTCATCGTTTCGAGCGGAACGAAGTGGAGTGGAGCGGAGAAATCTCCACCGCTGAGAAACAGAATAGAAAATAAATATGCGAGTATGCTTATGAGCGAGGAAATTACAGGAATTGTACTAACGTATAACGGTGAGAAGTATCTTGATCGGTGCCTGAATTCTTTAAAAGACTGTGTGGATGAGCTTATTATTGTTGATTCCGGCAGTGGGGATAAGACACTGGATATAGCTGAAAAGTATTCTGAAAAAGTTCTCCATCATGATTTTGAGAATTATGGCAAACAATGCATATATGCTGTTGGGCAGGCCTCCAATCACTGGGTTTTTATTTTGGACCAGGATGAAATCTTAGAAGATAAACTAATCAGTGAAATCAATGCTCTGAAAAAATCAGGTTTTGCCCATGACGCCTATTCTATTAGAAGGAGAAATTTTCTTTTTAATAAAGAGATAAAACATGGCGGCTGGGGAAACGATTTTGTTATTAGATTATTTGATAGAACTAAAGCTTTTCCAACGGACAATAACTTTTCTGTAGTTAAGGCGGAAGGTGATGTAAAAAAATTAAAAAATGCAATAATCCACTACCCATGTGATTCGATAGATAGCTATTTTGCCAAAATGCACAGTTATGCGAGGATTTCTGCAAAGGAGATGATGGAAAAAAACAGAGAGTTCAGATTTTACAATCTGTTGTTTAATCCTTTGTATAGAGCTTTTAAAAAATATTTTTTCCAAAAGGGTTTTCTTGACGGTATGCATGGGTTCATCCTGGCTGTCATCTCGTACTATTTCGTATTTCTTAAATATCTTAAGCTTTGGGAATTTACAAACATTAATCATGAAAACAACAATAATGGTGAGTCATGAAAGGTATTATTCTGGCGGGGGGAACCGGCTCGAGGCTTTTTCCTGTTACAAGAGCTGTCTGCAAACAGCTCTTGCCTGTTTATGACAAACCGATGATTTATTATCCGTTATCTGTGCTAATGCTTGCCGGCATAGATGAAATTCTCATTATATCAACCCCGCAAGATGTTCCGAGGTTTCAGAACCTTTTAGGGGATGGCAGCAGTTTTGGATTAAAATTGAAATATAAAGTGCAGAAAACTCCGAGGGGATTAGCCGAAGCGTTTGTTATCGGTGAAGATTTTATCGGCAATGACGATGTTTGTCTAATTCTTGGAGATAATTTATTTTATGGAGACAGGCTTACATCACTACTTAAAAACAGTATTGAGCATGTGCGCAGCAAACGGGGAGCCAGAATCTTTGCTTACTGGGTCAAAGATCCGCAAAATTACGGGGTAGCTGAGTTTGATAAGTGTAATAATGTTATAAGTCTTCAGGAGAAGCCAAAAAATCCGAAAAGCAACTATGCATTGGTGGGGTTGTATTTTTATGATAGCAACGTTGTAGATATAGCAAAAAGCGTTGTACCCTCTGAAAGGGGAGAGCTTGAGATTACATCTGTAAATGAAGTGTATCTGAAAGAGAAAAAGCTTTCTGTGGAGCTTTTGGGCAGGGGGTATGCATGGCTTGATACCGGCACACACCATGCTCTACTGGAGGCTGGTAATTTTATCAGGACAATTGAAGAAAGACAGGGACTTAAAATAGGGTGTATTGAAGAGATTGCGTTTCACAATAAATGGATTGATAATAAACAACTGAAAAAACATGTTCAGTTGAACAGGAACAGCCAGTATGGGGATTATTTAAAAATGATCCTGACACAGGAAAGCCACTGATATAAAAGCTTTGGATAATGCATCTTTATAAATTTTTACCACTTTTAGTTAAAAACTGTTTTTTAACGTTCAAAACGTGATTTATCAGGAAGCATTTTCTTATAGGTATCTATCAACAATGTTCTTTCATAATCTGAGGCTTTGGGCGCATCATTAAAACACATTGTTAAAGGTTTAAAATATTTTGCAGCAAACAGTTTCCTTCTAAAATTTTTATCCCCTACAGATGCTCCGATGTGAGGGATTTTAAGTCCGAAACGCCTGAATGTCGGGACAATTTTATTTATTGGCAGTACTTCATTGAGATTATTATAATATGCAAAATGCGGGAAGAAAGTTATGATTCTTAAGTCGTTACTTGATCTGAAACGGTGATTTAATGTTAATCTTATTTCATCTTTAAATTCCTCCCATATGTTTAACATAATCGTTTTCTTAAAAACTTTAGGATAGTGTCTTGCTTTGAATAAAAATGGGGAAGACATTTTTTCTTCAATTACTTGTTTTGTATAATAATCATGCGAGCTTTTTTTGATTTTAGAAGGTTTCTTTTCAATTACCCATGATCTGGGTGTTCCGTTTTTGTTGAAAAAATAGCCGGGATAAACAGCGTTTCCCAAAATAAAGTCATCATTGAATAGCATATAATGCTCACTTAAATTTTTTATCCGGTGACTACATAATTCGATAGCATTGGAGTTGAAATTTGGCAGAGTTGCCCAATCAGGAAATATTTCTTTATGATCTATAATTTGAATTTCTTTCTCGTTTATCCATGAAGGTTTTTGATTATCTGCAATAATAAATACATTGTTTATCCAAGGAGTGTATTTTTCTATTGATCTTAGAGAGTATCGCAACTCATCGTTGTCTCTGAAACGGCATTCATGAACAGCAGCAGAGTTATTTTTTGAACTGGTTTGAGAATAGTAATTTTTTTTCTCGCGCCACTCCGGATCATTATCATCCACCCATAAATAAACTGCATCAATTTTAAAGCTTTTAGTTTTCATATTATCAATTTTTTGCTTTATATGCTTTTTTATAGTAATATAAGAAAATCTAATTGACATTTTAACATATTACAATAGGTTTCTTGGATGCCATTGAAAACATCTTATTTTAGCAAGCTCGATGTAAATTTTTTGTATATTTTTGGATTTTCTTTGTTCATATTGTTTATCCCTATTTCTGTAAGTTTAAGACAATTAGGAATTGGGATCTTATTTTTTGCCTTCTTGTTTGATTACATTCATTTTAAAAAAAATTCTTATAACAAAGAATCATTCATAAAAATTGATAAAAAGATTTTGTCTCTAATTTCTTTTTTTATTTTTATTTTACTTATTAACGTATTATTTGTATCTTATTATCCCAGCAGAAGTTTTGAAGTGTTTTTTCGTATATTATGGAAAGCTTTTCCTTTGTTTTTTATTGCTGCAAGATTTGTTCAAAGGAAAAGCGAGAATATTCGTTATTTATCATTGATATATGTTGTGTCTATGACTGTTCAGGGTATTGATGCTATGTACCAGCTTAATACAGGAGTAAGTTTTATATCCGGAGATCCTGGCTCTTGGGCGAGGAGATTAACGGGTACCATGGGTGATCCACGTGTCACTGTTTATATTGCAATCGGTTTGTTTGCATACTTTGTTTTGTTTGATATATTCAAGAAAAAATTTAATTATTTTACTTCTTTTATTATTACATTATGCTTATCTGCGCCTGCTATATTGTTTTTAATCCTTTCAAAAACCAGAAGTGCATGGTTTGGAGCAATCGCTTTTATTATCTTTTTGATAATTTTTAAAAGGAAACTAATTCTTCCTTTTGTTTTCACTATAATAATTCTTAGCAGTATTTTTATTAAAACGATTATTGCAAGATTAAATTTTGAAACAATTGCAAATGATTACAGATGGGATTATTGGACTATAGGACTAAAACTTTTGAAAGAAAAACCTTTCTTTGGGCACGGATTGGGCATTTACGAAAAAGCGTTTACTAAGTATGGTTTGATACCTCCTAGTCCATATGAACACGTTGGGCATCCTCACAATATATACATTCAGCTACTGGTAAATGTGGGTTTAATTGGGACAGCTATTTTTCTGTTATTTGTTTCGTTAATCTTTTACTTTGGAATAAAAAGATATTTAATATCGAAAGATTATTATATAATATTGACTTTAGGTGCATGTTTGGCTTATTTGGTATCTGCTTTCTCCAATGCCTCATTTTTTCTTCCTTGGTGGCTTGGTCTGGCAATGATAATGTTTGGGGTTTCAGCAGGGCTAACATCTACTAATAATTTTAAGGAGTAATAAAAGATGAACTTCAGAGATATATTTTCCAATTTATCAAAATATATATTGGTAAATTTGCTGGTGACAATTATTATATTTTTCTTTTATTTGGTTTTTACAAGTAAAAGTGAAAGTGCTTTAAGTTGGATTTTCTTACCAACTGCCTTAATTTCGACAGCATTTATGCTCCAGTTTGTTATTTTTATCGTTTTAGCTATAATAGCCTCTATTTTGCCGAGAAATAAAATCGTTTATTTTATTTTTATAGTAGCAGAATCTGCCTTCGTAATTTTTTGTGTTGTGGATCTTTTTATTTTCAGACTTTATAATTTCCACTTTAACGGAATGGTTGTTAATATGCTTACTACTGATGGTTTCTGGGATTCTGTCAGTCTTGGCTTTGGGACATGGCTTGGGGCATTTGTTATTATAGCTTCTGTGTTACTTATTCAGCTGCTATTGTTTACATTGAGTACTAAAATCCATATAAAAAAATCGATAGTTTTGAAAGTTTTTGTTTTATTGCTGTGTATTACTGTGTTTGAGAAATTTCTTTATGCCTATGCGGATATTTATAACAAAATAAGTGTTACACGATATTCAGAATTATACCCTCTGTATCAGCCGCTTACTATGAAGGGCTTTGCAAGTAATTTTATAAATATTAACAAAGAAGAACGAATAGATTTTAATAAGGAAAACTCAAGGCTGGATTATCCCAAAAAAGAGATTCAGATTTCAGATAACACGTCTAACTTACCAAATATAGTGCTTGTGGCAATTGACGGCTGGCGGTTTGATATGCTGAATGAAAATGTGAGCCCTAATATTACACATTTTGCCGAAAAAGCACTTGTTTTTAAAAATCATTACAGCGGCGGGAATGCATCGCGTTTCGGCGTATTTAGTATATTCTATGGGCTGCATGGCTACTACTGGCATACCTTTTTGAATGAAAGGCAAAGTCCTGTTTTTATTAATACACTCCAGAAATTAAACTATAATTTCAGGATAATTTCCAGCACCCGATTAACCTTTCCGGAATTTAGAAAAACGGCTTTTGTGAAAATTCCAGAATATATTGAGGATTCTCTGCCAGGTAAAGATACCATTTACAGAGATGCTAATGCAGTAAAAGATTTTGTAAACTGGCATAAAAATTATAGCAGTAACGATCCTTTTTTTAGCTTTATGTTTCTTGATGCCCCGCATGCCAAGGAATTTCCTGAGGAGTTTAATAAGTTTAAGACAGAGAGAGAAGATCCCAATTATCTTTTTGTCAATGAAAAAAATATTACAAAACTAAAAAACGCTTATATGAATGCCGTACTTTACGATGATCATTTGATAGGCAAACTCTTGGATTACTTAAAAAAGTCCGGCTCTTTAAAAGATACTGTTGTGATTATTACAGCAGATCATGGTGAGGAGTTTTACGAAGAAGGCAATTTTGGGCACAATAGCGCATTTACTGAATATCAGCTTAAGGTTCCTTTTGTGATGTATATCCCAGGCAGAGGGCATGAAGAGATTAGTTATATGACAAGTCATCTGGATGTAGTCCCAACGTTGATGAGCTTATTGGGGGTAAAAAACGATCCCGTAGACTACAGTTTTGGCACCAATATGTTGAAAGAGACTGACAGGGATTATATAGTTGCCTGTAACTGGGACAGCTGTGCCACGTATGACGACAATTACTCTTTTGTATTTTCCTTTGAAACATATAAGTCAACTTTTGGGGAACTATATGATGAAAATTATAAGCTTATTGATAATGAAACAATAAGACAAAAACAAACGAAAAGGGTACTGTCAATTGCAAAAGATTTCGCACATTTTTTTAAATAGAAGCCACTTGAATAATTTGTCATATTTTAGCATATCAGTTGAATAAATGGCTAAAGCGGATTTGAGGGGGGGGGTAGGGAAGAGCTTGAGATTGGAATATAGGTTTTGGGTGATAGGTGATGGGTTATACGTTTTACATCTCACATCTCACATCTCACATCTCACATTTCACGTTTCTGACCCTTGAACCTTGCTCCTCGGCCCTTTTAACTGTGAAAACATGCTAAACTTCATCAACCCCCTCAACCATATCAACCCCCTCAACTCCCTCTCACATCTCACATCCCGTTAAACCCGCCCTTTCGGGCTAACTGCCTACGGCAGTGTTTAACAGGACACGTCTCACGTCTTGAACGTCAAACATTGAGCTTAAATGTGCGAAGTGTAAGTGGGGCTATATGGCTTTTTCCCATGCAACGTTTGATATGTTTCTTTCGGCTGTGTTGAATTCTATACCAACCAAATAAATGGGTTTGTTTTCACCCAAATATTTTTCATGATATTCCATGGATTTAATTTGAGACAAGGCATCACTACCGTCTGTTTTAAATTCTATTACATATATTGTATTAGGGAGATTCAGCGTTAAATCTATCCGCCCCTTATTGGTAACATCCTCCGCTATGATCTTGATACCGAGAGCCTTCAAATATACGTAAAACACACTTACATAATAACCTTCGTATTCATACATCCTGTTATTCGTAAATAGATTATACGGAATAGAGGCAAACAAAGATTTTAATTGTTTCTCCAGTTCGGCAATATTTAATTGAAAAAGGGCTATCTTTATCCCGTCCCTGTATTTCAGAGAGTTTTGCTTTGTAAGAAAATCGCTTATGGTACCCATCAATGATATTTTTACCTCTTTATTAGGGATATCAAGCAAATAACGTATTTCATCATATAAATCCATTCTCTTTTTAATTGTCAGATACCCCGTCTGCCACATCAGCGTCTCAAGCCTTATATTATCCACATCAAAACTGTCTAACAGACAGCTGTCAGCCACTATATTTTCAAGGTTGGGTAGAAAATATTGATTCTTCTCTATCAATTTTAGTAAAAAAGTGGGTGTGGCTGTGGAAAACCAATAATTGTCGTAGTGATAATTGTTACTTATAAATAATAATATATCAAATGGATTGTAAACACTCTCTCCCAGCCAGCTGTATCCATTATACCATTCCCGGATCTTATCAAAATTTTGATCCCTTAGATGCTCAGCAAATGACGTCTCTATATCATCCTGGGTGTAGCCGCATATCGTAGCATAATTTTCGTTTAATGTAATATCCTGTAAATTATTCAACCCGCTGAATAGCGATACCTTGCTGAATTTACTCACCCCTGTTAAAAATGCAAACCTGATGTATTCATCAGCCCCCTTGATTACACTGTAGAAATTCTTCAGCTCCTCCCGCATCTCTCTGGCTATTTCAGTGTTCTCGATATTGTCTAGTATAGGCTTGTCATACTCGTCAATTAAAATGACAACCTGCTTGCCATATTTCTCGTATGCTTTGATTATCAGGTCTTCAAAACAAAATGAGGGATATTTCGTTTCGGAATATGATATCCCCAGATTTTTTTCGTTCAATTTAAGTATCTTAAACATTGAGTCCATAAGGGTCTCTTTGGAAGTGTATTTCCCGTCATTAAAGCTAATGCGGATTACAGGGTGCTTGTCAAAATCGTATTTATCATAAATATAAAGACCTTTAAATAGCTCCTTATTACCATAAAATATCTCTTTTAGCGTATCAAGAAACAGCGATTTGCCGAATCGTCTGGGTCGGCTGAGGAAGTAGTATTTGCCTTCACTGATCAGTTTCAAGGCGTGAAAGGTTTTATCAACGTATACGTAGCCGCCCTCAATAATATCCCGCAAAGTAGATATACCAATGGGTAATTTTTTCATAATAAAATAATATTGTAAAACATCTGTAAATTCAATAGCAGAGTTAGCTATCCTCCACCTACACTTCGTAAGTGTGGTTAAAATTAAAGTGAATTTTATTGTGTTGTATAAGCTAATTACGGAAACTACACTTGCGAAGTGTAGTACGATACTGTTTAACTATAGCAAGATATCAAAGTTTTTTGCAATATTTTCCCACCTAAACAGATCCTCCGCCCTTTTCCTTGCCATTGAACCGTATGTAGTTTTTTGCCGTGAATTACAAAGTATGCGAATTATGGCACTTTTTAATGCGTCAATGTTATTTGGATCAACTAACATTCCGGCATTCCCAACTACTTCTGGGATGCCCCCCGTCTTCGAAGCAACAATTGCACATTCACAAGCCATAGCTTCTGTGATTACCATACCAAAAGGCTCCTCCCAAATTGAAGGACAAACAAACACATCTGCAATAGAATAGTAGGTAGCCAATGATTTATTAGGGACACTACCGATAAAAGATAGATTATCTTTTATGTCAGCAGACATTGCTTCCAAATATTTTAAATACGAGTTCTTTTTAAATCTTGAAGTAGCCTTAGCTGTCCCAACTATATATAATTGCGCTGATGGATACATTTCAAGCACCTCTTTAAATGCTTGGATAAGGATATGAAGGCCTTTTTGCTTGACAATTCGCCCGACAAAAAGAATGATCGGAAAGTTATATTGTTCTTTAATGGGAATTTTATTAAATGTTTTTAAGTTCACTCCATTATAAACAGTGTAACATTTGCTTTTGAATTCCGGAGCAGCTTTAATTATATTGGATGTTATATATTTACTACAGCCCACTATTACATCTACTAATGAACATATCTTATATAGTTCTTTACTTGAATATTTGATTAAATGATCATTATGCATATGCAAAATAATTTTTATGTTTGGGTTATATTTGCGCATATTATATACATACTCTGGTCTGTTATGAATATGCACAACATCATAATTATTGGTACCTATATGCTTTGCAGCAGATAAATTATACAGGCTTTTTAACTTGCGAAATATTTTCTTAGGAAGAATCTTCTTAAACATTTTTAAGTATTTATAATTATGTATGTACACAATATCAAAGGAATCGAACTCATTTTTATGAGGGGAGACATAAATAGTCACCTGATACATATCTTTTAGATAATAATAAACCTCAGATACCCATATGGAACACGCGCCCCCATGGGTGGGAGAAAAATATTCACTTTCCGATAAGACCACTGCAATTTTCAAAGCTCGACCCTATACACTTTGCAGATTCTTCCCTCTCCTACCACCTCTTTACCTCTGTTTCCCAGATTTATCGGCCAAAACCTTTTCATAAATATCCAACAATTTGTCAACATATTTATCTATGGTAAATTCCCGGCTTCGTTTTTCAGTATTTTTTGCAAGTTTTTCATAAAGCTTATCATCGGAAAATAGCGTAGCAATTTTTTCCGCGATGCTATCAGGCGTCGTGTCGCAAACAAGACAACTGTCACTTGCTATTTCTTTTGCCGGAACATGCTCAGAAATAACCGCTGGAATCCCAAAATACATAGCTTCTAAAAAAGTCATCCCTAAACCTTCGTATTGGGAAGGCATCAGTAAAATATCCGTTTTTGTCAACAAATCGATCACATCCTTCCTATAACCGAAGAATGTTACTTTTCCCTCTAATCCTAAATCTCGGGTTAATGATTCCAGGTTTTTTCTCTCCGGTCCTTCCCCGATGATCCATAAAACCACATTTACAGGCTGATGTTCCAGTGATTTTAACGCCTTTATTACTAGATCAAAATTTTTCTGTTTCACCAGCCGGCCGACACAAGCTACTATGGGAACTTCTGGATTTTTCCTATATGGATACAACTTTTGTTTGCCCTTAAAAGATTCCGGATTTAAGGCATTGTATAGTACTATTCTTCTTTTTTTGGCGCTGTGTTCTCTTTTTACAACATCATTGACAGCTTCTGACACACATAAGAATAGATCTGTTTTTAGTGATAGAAGTCTGTTGGCTATTTTTCTGTGATATTTTCTTTGGCTCTTAATATTATGAATATGTGCAATAACAGGGATATCCAAGCCCACTGCTGCCAATCTACCGAAGTAATCCCCGGAGAATTCCATTGTATGAATAATAGCAGGATTTGCGTCTTTAATAAATTGTCTTAACTTGAAAATGGTATCCACCCGGTAAGTTTTAAGTGCATCAACAGAATCAAAAAGGTTAATCAATGGGAGTTTGTGATATTCAAAATCATTTATTTTTTCTCCTGTACCAGACACGTTTACTATTACAAAGTCCAGTCCCCTCTTTTGAAACTCCTTGCATACATTAAGCAGCACACCTGCGATGCCGCCGAAAGGCAACCCCCCAACGACAAAACATATTTTTCCGTCTATTGTCATAATACTTCCTCTCTTTGAATTGCAAAACTAATTTTTAACGGTGCTTTTTGTGATCTTGCATAACCTGATTTTAATAAATGCACTCGCATATTAGTTTGCTGTATCCTTTATCGCTGCAGAGATTCCTACCCGCGCACTTAACGCATTAAGTGCGCGGTCGAAATAATGCCTGCGGATAGCACCAGTCCTTCAGACTGGTAAATATGTGTAACATCCTATTTAGCTATCGCTGCTATACGCCAAGCCCGTCATTGCGAGGAGCGCATGCGACGAAGCAATCTCGTATACGGAGCATGAGATCGCCACGGGCTATCCGCCCTTGCGACGACACCCTGGCCTGTCATCCCGCGCCCTGCTAAATCCATCTATGCCAGGCTGAGAAGCAATCTTCCACATGGGATTCGAGATTACTTCGGGACTCCGTCCCTCGTAGTGACGGCATTTAACTGTCATCCCGAGCGAAACGAAGTGGAGTCGAGGGATCTTCTTGCCAAACAACATTTTCATACCCCAGTTGAATAAATGGCAAAACGGTATATTTATATGATAAAAATATCTGAGTTTTTTCTTTGTTGTATTAATTTATTTGCAGTTTTTTGTAAACGTATTTTTCTATTTTCTTTTTCGTGTAAGTGCTGGCTTTCAGATTTTGAATGTATTTTCTAAAAATTTTATTTGTACTTTCATAGCCGATAAATTTTTTTGTATTTTTAAAAAGGTCATATATCTCCCTCGCTGCCATGTATTTGAAAAACTTAAACTGTGCACTTTCAAAGTCAAAAAGCCATACGCTGTTATCTATTACAACAAATTGTCTCAAGCCGAGATCTCCATGCCTGATCCCTAAACTATGCATTTTAGCAACTTTTATAAATGCTTCTTCTATATATTCTATTTTTTTTTCATCTTGCATGTCCAGCAAAAAGCTATCAAGTGTTGTAAAATCAGCTATTCTATGCAGCACTACAATAGCTTTTTTTCTTTTAAAATAAAATTTTAAAGTTTTTGCAGGTATTCCGGAAACGCCTTTGTTAAAGAGTATCTTTGAAAATAAATATTCCATTACCGGCTTTTTATACTGGTATACATTACTGCAGTAAAAAATTTTATAGAAAGTGTTTCCTATTGATTTGTTACTTTTTATGATTTTCATAATTTTTTATAAAAAATATTTGCAATTATTCCACTAACCTTTATTATTCTTAAAAAAATCAAGGTATCGTAATTTATGACAAAAAGCAAAAAAATTTATCTTTTTATACGCACTTTTTCAGAATATGGCGGTGTGGAAAGAATATGCTACAGGTTTTATAATTTTTTGAAAAAAAATGGTTATGATGTTTATAT
>Ga0114985_100147_pt1 | contig 12385 bp, 12 predicted proteins | sample Shrwel1BS1Day9_FD_89592 | JGI IMG/M metagenome (GOLD analysis project Ga0114985, IMG submission 89592) | Subsurface microbial communities from deep shales in Ohio, USA - Utica-3 well 1 S-1-Day9 | ecosystem: Environmental > Aquatic > Deep subsurface > Shale gas/oil reservoir > Produced water/Flow...
AGATTGCAAAATCGATGTACGACGATGAAAAAATAATTTTAGATAGTAAAGATTTTATTGATAAAGAAATTAAATTGGTGAGTTATGAGTGAAAATTTGTTTAATGGAAGTAATTTTTTTATAATCAAAAATAATGTTATTCAATTCTGGGGTACTAATATTAAGGAACCTTTTGAAATAAAGATAAATAAAAAGATTAAAGAATATATTGATAAAAAAAATTTCTCAATTAATGAAATATCTGAATTTACAGATGATAAAGATTATAAACTCTATAAGTTATGTTTATTTTTTAGAGATGACCTAAATTCAAATGACGGAAGAATAATGCTTATGAACAAGTTGGTTAATATTGGAGTCGATAAAAAGTTAGCAACAGTTATTGCATTGGATGCAGGTTCTTCTCAAACGATTGTTAGTAGTGAGTATTTGTCAAATTGTGATTTGTCTGAAAATATCAAAGAAAAAGTAATTTCTGAACTTTTTAACTTTTATATGGGATAATTACAAAAACTTCAAATTACCAGTGTAAATAAAGGAAAATGGGATAAATCAAAAGGATTTGAATATATCAACGATTTTAATCGCAAGTGGTTAAAACTTATTCGTGATAAAATGAAAGAAAATGCAACAATTTGGATTAGTGGAACAATACACAATATTTTCAGTATTGGGCAAATTTTAACAGAGTTAGATTTTAAAATTCTCAACATAATTACGTGGCAAAAGACAAACCCACCGCCAAATTACTCTTGTCGTTACTTTACTCACTCAACTGAACAAATTATTTGGGCAAGAAAAAATGCAAAAGTTCCTCATTATTTCAATTATGAATTAATGAAGGAGATTAACAATGATAAGCAGATGAAAGATGTTTGGATGTTACCAGCGATTGCAAAATGGGAAAAATCGTGCGGAAAACATCCTGAGTATTCCGGGTCAAATTGAGCCACCTGTCCGGTGATTGAGAGCCACCAGTCCGGCAAAATAGAGCCAGCGTTCCGGTCAAGAGAGCCATTTTTCATAAAATCCCTTAAAGTGTATAATGCACAGTAGTGTAAATACATTTATAGGGAGGTCTTAAATGACCGACTATCGAGAAATCCTGCGTCTTTATGCATGCGGGATAAGCCAAAGAAGCATTGCCAACAGCTGTCAATGTTCCCGTAATACTGTTTCAGAAGTAATATCCAGCGCTAAGGAAAAAGGAATTTCCTGGACTTCAGATTCGAAGGAATCTGATTTAGAGTTACAACAAAAGCTTTTTCCTGAAAAAACAGTATCTTCACCAAAACGCAAATATCCTGACTATGATTACATTGATCAGGAAATGAAGCGCAGCGGAGTAACCCTGAAACTCCTTTGGACAGAATACTGTGAAGAATGTCGAATGGGGAACGAACTCCCTCTCATGTATTCTCAATTCTGCTATCATTATCAGAAATACGCTGAGAAAAAACGTGGGACGATGCATATCCCGCGCAAGCCCGGAGAACAAATCGAAGTTGATTGGGCTGGCAAACCCGCTTATATAGTAGACCGGGATACCGGAGAACTTATTCCCTGTTACATATTTATTGGTGTTTTAAACTACAGTCTGTACGCATACGCTGAGGCATTTTTATCAATGAACATGGAAAGCTGGATAACAGCTCATGTAAATATGTTCAAGTACTTTGGCGGCTCAACAAAAATGCTTATCCCTGACAATCTAAAAACGGGAGTAGAACGTACAGATTGGTATACACCTCAAATAAACAGGACTTATCACGAAATGTCGGAGCATTATAATACAGCAGTAATCCCTGCCCGAGTTTCTTCGCCTAGAGATAAACCGGCAGCAGAGTCTACTGTAGGAGTTGTCTCCAAATGGATTACAGCAGCGATACGTAATGAAAAATTCTTTGAAGTTGAGGAGTTGAACAAAGAAATTCACTACCGCTTAAAAGCCTTTAATCATAATCCTTTTCAGAAGAAAGAAGGCTGTAGATATAGTGTATATTTGGAAGAAAAGCCGTTTCTTCAAAAACTTCCATCAAATCCATATGAGCTGGCATATTGGAAACAGGCAACAGTGCAGTTTAATTATCACATATCAGTGGATAAAATGAATTACTCGGTACCTTATGAGTATATAAAACAAAAAGTTGATGTGCGATTAACAAAGGGCATTGTTGAAGTATTTTACAAAAACATGCGTATTTGTTCCCATAAGCGTTTATACGGTCATAAAGGGCAATATAGCACAGTGGAAGCTCATATGCCTGAGAATCACCAAAAGTATCTCAAATGGGATGGCAACCGTTTTATAGAGTGGGCTGGTGGTATAGGTCCCAATACTAACATAACGGTAAAATCAATTTTAGCTTCCTATAAAGTAGAGCAACAAGGGTATAAAGCATGCATGGGACTTTTAAAACTTGGTGACAAGTATTCTGTTTCACGACTGGAAGCTGCTTGTGAGAAGGCTTTATCTTATACACCGCATCCAAGTTATAAAAGCATAAAAAATATTCTTACCACAGGTCAGGATAAAGTTCCTGTAGAAGAAGCTATAAAATCAGAAGACACTGATGCTTTCGGCTATACCAGAGGTGCTGGTTATTACGGAGGTAAAAAATATGACAAATGAAGCCACTATAAATAAATTATTTGAAATGCGTATGAGTACAATGGCGGGTGCTTTTCGCAGCCAACTGGACGACCCATCAATGAATAGCGTGTCATTTGAAGATCGTTTCGGTTTGATTGTGGATCTGGAATATGATACCCGCAAGAATAACCGGCTTCAAAGACTTATCCGAAATGCTTCTTTAGATCAGCCACAGGCGGACATCAGTGACATAAATTATCAATCCGGGAGAAAACTCAACAAAAACCTGATTAGCAGACTTGCTACTTGTGAGTACATTCGGCAGCAACACAATATTCTAATACTTGGTGCAACTGGTTCTGGAAAATCATATATGGCATGTGCTCTGGGGATGGCTGCCTGTAAACAATATTATTCAGTAAAATATGTGAGATTGCCGGAACTTCTTGCAGATCTTGCTATAGCAAGAGGAGAAGGTAGTTTCCCCAAAGTAATTAAGCAATATACAAAATACAGCTTGTTGATTGTTGATGAATGGCTACTTATTAAATTGACAGAATCAGAAGCAAGAGACCTGTTGGAAATTATCCACAAATGCCATAAAAAAGCATCGACGATTTTCTGTTCACAATTTTCTCCGGCTGGTTGGTTCAAAAAGATTGAGGAGGCAACACTTGCTGATGCTATACTTGATCGCATTATTCATGATTCGTATACTATCGAAATCAGCTATGTGGACAAAGAACATGATAAATCGATGAGAGAAATTTATGGTATTAAAAACAGTAAAAGCTAAAATTCTGGAAATATTAATTTAATGCTGGCTCCCTTTCCGGAATTGACTGGCTCTCAGCTCCGGAAGGGTGGCTCAGTTTATAACGGACACCTGGCTCTTTCGAGCCGGAATATGCACATCCAACGCAAAAACCGCTTTCGGTACTAACAAGAATTATTCTTGCATCAACAAAACAAAAAGCTTGGATTTTAGATCCGTTTGCCGGTAGCAGTACAACCGGTATTGCTGCAAATTTATTAGAAAGAAAATTCCTTGGAATTGATATTGAAGAGAAATATCTTGAAATTAGCAAAAACAGAAAACTTGAAATTGAAAATGAAGAGATATTTAAGAAATATCGCAAAAAACTACAAGGTTTTAAAAAAACTGAACAATTAGAATTAAATTTATTAAAAGAACCAAGAGTTACATATAACCTGGATTCCCGCATAACTCATAACGATGCCGGAGGTTCCACACCAAGGTCTCTGAAAAGCTCCTGTTGTTTTTTTGTAATCTCTCCAAACCTTATTTCTTTGCCGGGTCGTTCAAAGCATTCTATGACGTCTAACTGATCCAGGACTCCCTGAAGTGTATATTTGCCAAATAACTCTTTTTCCTGCATAGCCTTCTTAATATAAGATAAGAATATTAATGCTATAAACTCCACAAACAGCTTGCCATCAAGAGATTTTTCAGAGGATACTAAAAGCCGGCGCAAATTTAAACGCTCCTTCAAATTACCAAAGGCTTTCTCTACTAAATCTTTGTTCCTGTATATATCAAGTGCTTTAACAGAGTCTTTTACCTCATTGCTGATTAATGCAAAGTATCCGTAATTCTTCTTAGCTTCATCAATTACATCCTGCCTTGCCTCTACTTTAACACCCCTTACAGGCGTTTTGTGAACTTTAAAATATCTTTCATAAAGCTTTGTGTTCTCAGGTCTTGTCTTACCAGTAATAAGTTCCTTTTCAAGACTAAGCAAACGCCTGGTAAGTCTTTGTTCATCTTCCGCTGCCTTCTCACTATTGTAGTAAAGATGTAAATACATCCTCCGTTTTTCTCTTATAGTATCACCCTTATAAGGACGCTCTTGTGAATAATTCCATTTAATCGGGATGCAAGTAGCAAACACCTCATGGTTTTCATCATAGTTTCTCCAGTCTCGCAAAGAATCCCTTACTGAATCCAGATGCTCCTTTACAAACTTTAACGATACCTTAGCGCCCATAAGAAATTTTCGGCGCTCTTTGTATAAACCGTCAATGTTTTCTTTGCTAAGAAATCCTCTGTCCATTACTAAGTAAATCTTTGCCAGACGCAGAAAGTCCATATCTGAAAGCATGTTTCTCACTGTCTTTACATCTGTTATGTTGCCGGGAAGTTTCCTGTAATAGAAAGGAATGTTTGAGTCCTGACCAAACAACAGTGCAAGATTTAACTGTGCCAAATTGTCATTCTCTTTATTGTGACCGCATTTCACCTGTTTCAAACATTCCGAATAGCTGGAGATTGTTGTTATATCGTAAGCCCAGTATTCCTTATCCACTCTTCTGGCTGCTTGAAGGTTAAAAAAACGGTACCGCTCTTCTTCCGTTATGCTGGAAAAAAGTTCGCTACTCCTCTGGGATGCAATATCTTTGCCATAAGGGTGCTTATGAATTGATGACCATTTGGAAAAACGGCTCAAGGTGTTATTATCTTCCAATATGAGGTAGTAGGCTATTGAAAGTATTTGCTTATATCTTTCAGGGAAACATTTTTTTAAATCATGTATAAGTCCCAGTTTTTCTCCCAGGACATCTAATAAGTATGTTGCGCCGTGAAAACTCCGGGAAACTTCTGTTGCCGGAACAGGTCCTCTTTTAGAAGAACTCGTTTTTTCCTGCTTGTCTTTCCTGTTAGTCCCCCTTGTGGGAACAATTTCTCCGGTATTCTCATCCACTTTGCCTATTAATTTTCTTTTAGCCCGTGATTGTTTCTTTTCCTTATCCCAGTGCGATTTTGAATCGTAAGCATAAGTGATGCCGGAACGCTTGTCTTTTTGGAATACAATAGCCATAAACAACCCCCATCGTTATGTTATACACTAACACATAACGATACTAAAGGCAAGGGAAAATATCAAAAAAATTAATATTTTTAATCAGTTAGGCAGATTTATGAACGGTCGATCGTTACAACTTGCGGGAATCTAGGATATAAATCGGACTTAGATTTATGAGTATTCCGGGTTAAATTGAGCCACCTCTCCGATAAAATAGAACCAGTGTCTCGGTAAAGAGAGCCATTTTTCAGAAAATCCTTTAAAAAATATAATGCATATTAGCGTAAATACGTTTATAGGGAGGTCGTGCATGAACGACTATTGTGAAATCCTGTGTATTTATGCATTTGGGATAAGTTGCATGTATCGAACTCGGACAGAATACCGCTCGTTTTCGGACACCATATCGGAGATTTTCGGACAGTGTTATTTATTGTATACTTAAAATAGGGAAAAATAAGGTCAGGCAAATTATGCACTATTCAAAATTTTACGCAATAAAAAGTCTGTAGTGAATAATTTTAAACCCACTACTATGTACACCAGCACTTTATGTATTTTTTTGACAAACTTGGGCTATGAAAAAATTGAATTTACAGAAAAACGCTACACTATTTGTAGCCCGCCTCTATATGCAATTCAACTAACCATCTAAAATATGTTGCATATTGTTACATTATATAGTATATTGTAACAATAAAACTACCGAGGTAAAATATGTCAACAACAGTCAGAGTTTCTGAGGAACTTCTCAAAGATGCACGCAAATACTCCAAAATAGATCACAGGTCTCTTGCCGGACAGATAGAACACTGGGCGAAGATTGGTAAGTGTGCTGAAGAAAATCCTGAACTTACCTATGAAATGATTAAAGATATATTTGTGGGTTTGGCTGAACTGGAAGAGGGAGAAAAAGAAGAGTATAAATTTGGGTAAATAAACTGATGAAAGTATTTCAATCGAGTTCCTTCGGTAGAAAAATAAAAAAATTCAGAAAGAAAGAAAAAGAGGAATTGGATAAAGCTGTAAAAAAGATAGTATCAGACCCTGATATTGGTACCGAGAAAAAAGGCGATTTAAAAGGTATATTTGTATACAAGTTCAAAATCAATAATATCGAACATCTTTTAGCCTATCGGATTGTTGATGACGCAATAGAGTTAATTGCCATAGGCACCCATGAAAATTATTATCGCGATTTAAAAGGTTATTTAAAAAAAAGGTAAAACTATTGCTGATTCACATTTGCTTACTCAAGACAATAAAATCCACACCGGGAACTCATCCCAGAAAAATGGTACAAAAAAATAAAGATGGCTCAATTTGACTAAGTTGTAAAGTTTTTGTTTTTGCTGAGATTAGGTAAGTTGCTGATAAAAAAGAGTGCCGGAGGCGAGAATCGAACTCGCACGGGTTTGATCCCACCGGATTTTGAATCCGAAGCTATATATTTTTCAGCATTTTTCTATTCTTTAGACATTTTTATATAAATTTATATTTGTCAGTATTTTATGCTTGCTAATTTTTGTTTTTCTTTTCTTTTGTTAGCTGTGTTTTTTACCTGTTTATTGACATTTTCGCCGAAAAAGTGTATCCAAAAGTGTATCCAGAATCGAGGTGATGGAAAATGAGAGGGATTTATCTGCGGTGCGAAAATTGCAGGAAATTCACATCAACTGAGAAGAAATCAGCGAGAAAGGGTGGGCACATTTATTGCCAGTGTGGTGAAAATTTATCGCGAAAACGCCAAGTTTATTATCGCTTAAAAAGCGGTTTTTATCGTGCTGAATCTAATAGCCTAAATGATGCGTATGAAGAGTATCTGAATGCGAAAAACTATGGCAATAAAACAGTTTCAAAAAAAGTGCGAGCTGGCGAACTGCTTGACAGTTATTTGGGCAAGTATAAACCTTCTGAAAAAGAGCAATACCGTTGGGAATTAATTTGTACTTATTTTAAAAATATTCCTTTGTCTAATATTACCTCTTTTGTTATCAAAGATTTTTGTAACGTTTTAAAAACACCTGAAAAACGGGAAAAATTGTACAGTCCTGAAAAATACGAAGAATTGAAAAAATATGGGCATCTAAACAAAGTTCCTACTGATAAAAGTTTAAGGTATTATCTTGTCAATTTACGAAAATTCTTTAATTGGTGTATAGACAACAGATATATGAAAGAAGCCCCTTTTGATAGAGAGCTAAAAGAAATGGCTAAAAACAAAAAAACCGATTTTGCCCCAGCCACTATCAACGATGAAGAATCGTTGCGTCTCCTCAAGGCTTCAGAATATAGCAAAAATAAAGAGTTATATCTTTTTCTTCTGATAAGTCTTGCTACAGGCTTAAGAAAATCAAATGTAACAGGGATGAGAGTGGAGTGGATTGATTTTGATAACAACATAATTATTGTCCCACATGAACATACAAAAGCAAAAAAAGAAATCAGAATACCTGTTTCTCAATTATTAATAAACGAAATAAAAAAGTTTACTAAAGAAAACCAAATTAATGAAGGTAGGCTATTTGAGACAAAAGATTTCAGATGCAGTTATGCAAATGCACTGAAGTTGGCGGGACTGCCACATATCCGCATACATGATCTTAGACATTCAGTTGCTACAAATCTATTGCGCTCAGGAACAAGCCACTATAAAGTCAAAGAGTTATTGGCCCATTCATCCATTCAAGTAACCGAACGATACCTGCACTTAATTGACGATGACCTGAAAAATGAAGCCATTAAGCACCAAGAACATTTGCTTAATGGCTCAAATGAGTAACTCCAAAGTTTTTAAGACGCATGTTTATTAATGTATTCAACAAGATCGTCTGGATGTACATATAGCTTGCCAAATACATTAAAAGTTTTAAGCTTCAGGTCTTTTGGGGCTTTATCTCCAGTTCTTTTGTAAAGCGTACTGATTGACACTCCCAATGTTTTTGCAACCTGCTGCAAACTCATTAAATTTTCCAATTCGTCGAGGTTTTGAATTTTTTTCATACAATGACCCCTCTTCTTCCATACAGATGGGGTCATCACCCCGATCGAGTTTCTTTAAAGCACAAACAATACACCGACCTATCTTTATTTGTACTTAAACTCCAATATTAGATACTGCTATATGCAGCGAAGTATAAAAAATTATTTTATGCTTGATTTAATGATTATTTTAAATGTATCGGTTGATACACCACATTGATAGACGTGCCTATTTAGTGCAGCCTAATAATCCTGATATGGACAAACTTATACTGTTTGCTTTGATCCCAATTAAGGGTTGAATAAGATTATTGTGGTCCTTGTTATAATTAATTCAAGGGAAAATTTAATCAGGCGGCAATATTTTTCCATATTTTTTTCGCCATAGCTTTATGTTTTCAAATTCTTCTTCAGTTACTGTAATTTTTCTTTTACCATCCATACTGTTCGTTATTTTTTGGACATCATAGCACAGTTCTGGTTTACCAATTTTTTTATACAGCTTGTTAACTGCATAAAGGCAATCTTTAGCATAATTTTTCGATATTTCCCCTGTTTGTATCTTTCTGAATAGATATTTGTAAAAAGCATTTTGATGGGTAATGCTTAATAAATCTATAGACTTGAGTGAAGGATATTTTTCTTCAATTGTTCGGCAGAAATTTTTTATTAAGCGGTAATCCTGTTTTACTGTTGAAGCGGCTCCCTTTATCTTGTATTTTCTGGTAAATTCTTCAAATAGTCTGTTTTTCATTGTCTTACTTCCCCAAATAATAGTTTGAGATGTCGATACGATGGTGCCCCAATTCTTCAGATATCTGCATTCTCGCGTTATAATCAAGTTCTTTTGCCTGTTCAACCGTAATATTATTTTTATAAGCAATATATTTAATCTGTTCCTGTTTAGTGTATCCTGATTTAACAGGCGGCAGAGTGTTTGTCAGACTTTGATACCTCTGTTGTGCGCAGTAGTGTCTCTCTCCGTGGAAATTGTAACTTTCATTATTTTCATTGTTGAACGTTTTAGCGGTATTGTATGCAAAATCCCGCCATTTTTTAAAATCATAATTATTCGGGATAAGTGATTTAGAAAGGCCGTATTCTTTCCTGAAATCTTTTACATAGTTAACCAGTTCTTTTAGTGAATCTGTTGCTTTAATAGTTCGTAATTGCCCGCCTTTAGTTCCTCTCTCTATATCCAGCCTGCCGTCTCTGTGTAACTCACGACCGTTGAACAGGGCTGATTCTTTGAACCGTAGCCCAGCTTCTCTTTGGAGTTCAATTTGTAGTCGTAGTGCCTCATACCTGATGTCACCTTTCTCGATATATTTTTCAGTTAAGAAATCTGAAAATTTATCATGCACATCACCTGATAAACTTTTATCAATATTGTTGAACCTCTCTCCTCTGTTTATGCCAAAATCTTTCGCAGATATTTTTAAGTCATCCCGATAGTAATAGTTAAATACACTGTTAAGTGATGATATTATATTTGTTGCATGCCCCCTTGAGATTTCTCCACAGTCAACTCTTTCAGATAAATGTTCTGCAAAATCTGCAATGTTTTCAGCATCCAGTTTCACCAGATTTTTCAAATTAAATGATTCATTTGCAAAGTTTGCCAACTGCCTGATTGCCATTGCAGTCTTTTTTATTGTTTCTTGGTTACCAGACTCCACAACCTCTTTTGACAAGTTAAAACTGGCAGCTTTTCTGGTAAGATTTTTTTCACCTACAAAATTCCTCTTTAATTTTTCAGGCATAGTTTACCTCCTCATTATTAATAAAGAGGTATGGTCAAATAAAACTTAAAAATGCCAGGATAACCATCCTGACGACTTCCTCCTATTTGTGAGTTTGTTTATAGATATATGCTGTTGGGATATATTTATATTAGCGATATTCTCCGAACTTCAGGTGTTCAGAAGACCTATATATCTATATAAACTCACGTCTCCGTGAAATAAGTGGGAATATTCATTTGCAACTACACTTGGCACAGCAAGCCGGTAGCACCACAAAAATGACTCAAGATATTGGCATTTTGTAGTGTAATAGTTGCAAATTTTCCTGATTCTGTTTTTTATGCAATTTTTGTATGTTTTTAGATCCTGCAGCAACAGGCGGCTGGGAAATTATTCTATTTTGCATTCACCTCGTAAAAGGTGAACGCAAAATTATCTATATACATTTTTATGTTTCCAGGAACTCCGTATTGTCTTTTTTTATTAAAAAGAGAAGGTATGCTTAGTTTAAGCATGTATTTAATAAAGTCAAATTCAGTAATTCATGCGCATAATCTTTTATTCGTGTGGACTTATGTGACTTTAAGTGCATCAAATGATTATAAATGTCGACTTATGTAACATAAATGCGCGCAAAAGCTATATTTAAACAACATTATGTAGACAAAAGTGAAGATTCTTTGACGCCTCTTCTTTATAAATAATGAAGGTTATTTTTATTGGGAGGGTCAAAATGATAAAAAGGTACACATTTACTGTAAAAGAGAATGAGAAAGAAATTAGTGATTTGCTTGAAGATTTACCGAAACATGTCAGGGGCTATGTTATAAAAGAGGCAATACGGAGACTATCTATAGAGTCACAAAATGATAATTCACCAACCCTATTTACACATTTTATAAAAAACGATGAAAAAGAAGAAAGCAATAAAAGTACTGAGAATGAAGGACATAATCCTTCGAAACGTAATAACGGAAGTGTTTTAACTCGGGAAAAGGTGAACGAAATTATAGACGGTTTTATGGATTAATCAATTCTCACAGCAAAAAAACTTATTACCATATATTTTAAGTGAGTTAATTTTTGCAGAAAAAATTATTTCACCATAAGCTAGGTTTTCGTATGATCTTACCGGTTGAGGTAGTTAAGATTTCTGGAAACATTGATTTGTTCAGATCCGACTTCCTAATGTGTTTTCTAAAGTCTGCAACAGATTCCAAACCCTTCGGGCAAGATTTGCTTGGGGAAATTAAACCCACAGTTTTTTTTAAATCATGGCGTACTAATTTTATTGGTTCGATTAGGTCTGTATCACTAGTTACAACAACAGCTACATCGTAAAGGTCTTTCCAGCCGTCATGAATAAGGTATGACGCCAAATTAACATCCGATCCTTTTTCTTCAAAATTATCAACCAAGACGAATCGTTGTGGGTTAGAACCGCTAATTGGTCTTTTGTTTTGCTTAACTAAAAACTTCCCATAGTGGATAGATAAATATGGAATTGTTGTTAATGCCTCCAAATATATTTGTTGTCTTCTAGGCTGGTCAGGATCTTTTTTTCCTGAAATTCTCGCTGTAAAATACCTGATTAACTCTATTTCGTTAGATTCGTTTAGGATATTTTTAAAAAGTACATTAAGGTTAAGCCATTTATAGGGAGTATTTTTTAAAGCCCTATAATAAAGATTAAATCCATCGACATAAATTATTGTTCTCAATTATCCCTCAAAAATAAAAAAGCAAAGGCCACCGAGAGTGGCCTTTGAGTTGATAGCACGCTATCAACGGGTATTCAGTTTATATTAAATAATATATCAAAAAATATTTGATCGTCAACAAAAATATCAGTATGTTAAATAAAAAGTATCCAGTCATCTTTATGCCCCTGAAGATTTTCATATATCATTTTGACCGCTTCCGGCTGCGGTACGCTAAACTTTTCCATGACACCATGCTTAGTTTTATAAATAGAGACCTTTGCATAACCCCATAATTGTCACCCTGAACTTGTTTCAGGGTCTCATAACTTACTGGTATAATTAGATGCTGAAATAAATTCAGCATGACTAAATAGACTTGTGCAAAGGTCTCAAATAGCATTAAGTCTTGAAATTAAATCTTCTTTTATGATTCATTGTAACATAGTAAACAATTAAATCCTATTTGATAGATAGTGAAAACCCTGCAATAATTGTTTATGTGTTATCAGAATTACCTTTAGTGAAAATAGATACAGA
>Ga0114985_100149_pt1 | contig 12347 bp, 15 predicted proteins | sample Shrwel1BS1Day9_FD_89592 | JGI IMG/M metagenome (GOLD analysis project Ga0114985, IMG submission 89592) | Subsurface microbial communities from deep shales in Ohio, USA - Utica-3 well 1 S-1-Day9 | ecosystem: Environmental > Aquatic > Deep subsurface > Shale gas/oil reservoir > Produced water/Flow...
AACCCCGGGGATATTTCGTATCTTTTTTATTAGTTCGGAGAGTGTAGATGTATTTTTTGTAACAACCTTTAGAAGCATTGTAAAATCACCTGTAACATGATGGCATTCAACTATATCATCATGAAAATGCTGCATATTTGCCTCAAAATCAGCTATATGCTGAGCATTATCAACAGAAACACCGATAAAAGCAACAATATCATATCCGAGCTTCTTATAACTTATCTCCGCAGTATATCCTTTGAGAATACCTTCGGATTCAAGCCTTTTTATCCTTTCAATAACAGAAGGGGATTTCATGCCGACTTTTTTTGCAATATCAGCATAAGACATACGTCCGTTATCGATAAGCATATTAAGGATTTGCACGTCCACGTCATCTATCTGGTGTTTCATGGCTGTCTCCTTTTATTTTTACCCCGACTTTATCACATAAATGAAACAATTTGCAAGATGAACAGAGGGGACCTCTCGGTTTACAGACATTCTGCCCATAAGATACCAGCATTTCATTCCATTTTTTCCAGTATTGCACCGGGAGAATCTCCCTTAAACACATTTCAGTTTCATCAGGTGTTTTGGTTTTGACAATGCCGGCCCGGTTGCATATACGATGCACATGGGTATCAACACATACGGCATCCATCCCAAATCCTTCTACCAGGACAAGATTAGCCGTTTTTCTGCCCACACCTTTTAAACTCAGCAGCTTATCCAGATCAGCGGGCACTTTTCCACCAAACCTTTCCACAATATCTTTACAGATAGCTTTTATTGTGACAGCTTTTCTTCTGTAAAAGCCGGCCGGATATATGGCATTAACGATTTCTTCCTCAGAAAGGTTCATCATATTTTCAGGATCTGCTGAAAGTTTAAACAAACTCTTTGAAGCTTTCAGGGTTACAGAATCTTTTGTCCTCAGAGATATAATCGTGCTTATCAGCACTCTGAAAGGATCTCTTTTACAGCTGTCTGAAATTTGAGTTACAGAAGGGGCGGTCTTATTATAGTAATAATCTTCCAGAAGGGAATAAAATTCATCTATTTTAGCCGTGTTCATTATTTTCTATACAATGTCCTCAATTAATTCCCGTATTTTGGGTTTTATATGGATATTGCTCAAATCAAAAGATTTAACAGCCTTACCTATAATTGTTTGCTTATAATAATCAGAGGATTTTTTATCAATAATAATGATATTTTCCCCGTTAACACGGCATAGGCCGCCTCTGGCATTGGTTTTTTCATATCTGATTTTAATTCCCAGCTTGTTACACAGATCTTCCAGTTCTTTCAATTCCGTTTTGCCCACAAACCCTCCGATGGATTATTCGTTAGACATCAGCGGTGACATTTGACGCAGTTTTTTTACATTTTCTTTTAAAATATCCGCTGCTCTGTTAGCTTCCTCTTCCGTGTTAAACCGGCCGAAACTGAACCTGAGGGCTCCGTGCATATCCACCGGATCAGCATTTATAGCGTAAAGTACATGCGAAGCATCAACACTGTCGGAAGTACAGGCTGAACCTGTGGAACAGTCGATTTCGGAAGCGTAAACCATGAGCGCTTCACCTTCTATATATTTAAACGTAATATTGGAAATGCTGCAAATTCGTTTATCTCTGGCTCCGTTTACATAAGTATCCGGGATTTCTTCCAGCACCCTTTTTTCAAAAAGATCTCTTAAATAACCTATTTTTTTCGAATCCTCATGCAGTTGTTCTTTTATAATTTCACAGGCCTTTGCTATTCCTATAATATAAGGAACATTTTCCGTTCCTGCCCTGAGTCCGTATTCGTGATGTCCGCCGTGCACAAGCGGAACAATAAAATCTTTAAGACTTTCATCCACATAAAGAACACCTATTCCCTTGGGCGCATATATTTTATGCCCGGAAAACGTAAGCATGTGAACACCCAGATCTGTAACATCCACCGGCATTTTCCCCAAAGCCTGGACTGCATCTGTATGGATATAGACATCATTATCCCTGCATATTTCCGCCATTTCCTCCACAGGCTGAATTGTGCCTATTTCATTGTTGGCCAGCATGATACTAACCAGTATCGTATCTTCCCTGATTGATTTTTTAAAATCATCTATATCCACAATTCCATCATTATTTACTTTTAGATAAGTAACATCAAAACCTTCTTTTTCCAGATATTTAAACGTCTCTAATACAGCCTTATGTTCTATATTGGATGTGATCAGATGCCTGCCCTTGTTTTTCATACCGTATGCAAGCCCCTTAATCGCCATATTGTCAGACTCGGAACCACTGCCGGTGAAAATTATTTCAGAGGTATCAGCTCCTATCAAAGAGGCAACCGTTTCCCTCGCTTTTTCCAGTTCTTCACGGATTTGCCTTCCATCATTATGTATACTTGAAGGATTTGCATACTTTTCTTTCAAATATGGGAGCATTACTTCAAAAACTCTCTCATCCACAGGAGAAGTTGCACTATTGTCTAAATATATACTCATTTCTCATCACCCTTTACTTATTAGATTTTTTAAAGTAATATTTTCAAAATAATCGTCAACATTTTCCTTCAATCCCTGCCAGAACCAGTTTATTTGACAAGTATCAGATTTTGCACACCCGTCGGTTTCCACACAGTCAACAGGTTTTACAGGGCCGTCCATGGCATATACAATCTCTTTTATTGTTATATCACCAGGGGAGCGGGATAAAATATAACCTCCTGTTATCCCTCTTATAGATTCCACGATATTGTTTTTTTTCAGTTTGGAAAATATTTGCTCCAGATATTTCAGAGAAATATCTTCGTAATCAGAAACTTTTTTAAGGGGTATTGCCTCAGATTCCCCGCCTAACAGTGCCAGAGCATAAACCGCCCTTATTGCATACCTGCTTTTAGTTGTTATCCTCATGACTTTTATCCTTTTTTATTGTTTCAACTTCTTTCTCTATTTCCACAACCCTGTCCACAAGACAAGTGACAGCTTTTGCCACAGGATCAGGTAATTTGTCGTGGTCAAAATCCACGGAAATTTTTTCATCTGTAACAACCCTTCCCGGGATACCTACAACGGTTGAATTTGGTGGCACTTCTTTAACAACAACCGAATTGGAACCTACTTTTGAATTTTGACCCACAGTAAAAGGACCCAGTATTTTAGCACCTGCCCCGATAATAACATTATTACCTACTGTGGGGTGCCTTTTCCCCTTGTTTAAACTTACTCCTCCCAGAGTAACTCCGTGATACAGGGTTACATCGTCACCAACTTCCGCTGTTTCGCCGATAACAACTCCCATACCATGATCTATAAAAAAACGTTTGCCGATTCTTGCCCCCGGATGAATCTCAATACCGGTAAGAAAACGACCTATATGAGAAACGAACCTTCCCAAAAGGTACAAGTTCTTTTTCCACAGCCAATGGGCGAAACGATGAAAAAGTATCGCATGCAATCCCGGATAGCAGAGCAGTACTTCTGCCATACTTTTAGCTGCCGGGTCTCTGTCAAATACTGCCTTAATGTCTTCTTTGATGGTTTTAAAAAAAGCCAATCCCTACCCCCGCGGTAGTATATATGTTTAAAAAAGAAGGGCTTGTACAAGCCCTTCTGTATTTTGATCTTAAGGAGCCTCGATACAGTCTACCGGGCAAACCTCTGCACAAGCACCACAGTCTGTACAAGTATCGGGGTCGATCACTCTCATGCCATCCCCCTCACTAATTGCACCTACAGGGCACTCGTCCTCACATGCTGCACAGTTTGTGCATTCATCTGTGATAAAATATGCCATGTTGCACCTCCGCTTGAATCTATGGTAATAGATATAAGCAGTCCTTCATATTGTCAACAAAAAAATAATAAGTTATCGATTTATTAAAAAAGCATGTTGCATTTTTCAATAAATTATATATGTTTTACCCTTGTCAAACATAAATATAATGGAGGTTTAAATGGCATACGAAAATATCAGATTTGTAAAACTTGTAACAGGTGATTCCGTAATGGGCGAACAGGATGAGGAAACGGGAAAAATAAAAAACATTGCCCTTATTCAGGCAATTCCATCCGGGAACAGCATGCAGGTTGCTGTGCTGCCTTTCGGTTTTCCGTTTGAAGAAGAGATAGGCGGTGAAATTTCTGAAAAAGATATAATTTATGAGTTTTCCACTGTGCCGGAAGAATTAAGAAACAAATATATGGAAGCCAAGAGCAATATCCGCATAAGCCAGAATATGGACAACCTTAAAGACTTCCAGGGTGGGTCCGGTTCCGGAGGAAACAGCGGCTTAATTATCTGATGCACAGATTCTGGAAATCTCTCCATTCGAAATTACGGTATCAAGATCACGTTCTTTCTGTGGAGCATAAAACATACAGCTTCAGCAAAATCAACCGCGAGATGCCTTTTACGGTTGTAAACACCAGCGACTGGGTGGTTGTAATTCCCGAAACCATTGCTAAAAAATTTGTGCTTGTTAAGCAATTCAGAGTAGGGACAACGAGTGTTACTTTGGAATTCCCCGGCGGAGCCGTTTCAGCCGGGGAAGAACCGAAGACAGCCGCCGTTAGAGAACTGGAAGAAGAAACTGGACTGATTCCCGAAAAACTTAATTACCTCGGAATAATCAACCCAAATCCGGCATTTATGAGCAACAGATGTTTTGCATACAGTGCAACCGGCTGCAAATATGACGGAAGCATGAATCTGGATATGTTTGAAGATATTGAGGTTGAAGAATACCGGCAGTCACAGTTCAATGAAATGGTAAAAGCCGGAGAAATTACCCACAGTATTGTTCTTGCGGCATATAGCCTCCATCTGCTTAACTCCGCTTAAAATCAAAACGTATTACCAACTTCTCCACCTCACTATCTCCCTACTTCCCGATTTCCCCACTTCACTAATACACCACTCAACCAATTTCTAAAGCCCCAAAATTCCGTTAATCAGTTGACATTCATATCCTAAAACGTTATCTTTTTATACCTCTTATCAAGAGTGGCTGAGGGAACGGGCCCAGAGAAGCCACAGCAACCGGTCTGCCGCCGGGCAGATGTCAGGTGCTACTTCCCGCCCTTAACGGGGCAGATAAGAGACCTCGCTTTAAAAGCAAGGCCTCTTAACCCTTACTTTGGGAGTTTTACATAAAAACAGGGGGATATGATGGAAAATAATTCTGTAGGCCTTGTAAAAACACAATATGTAACATTCAAAGATGAATTTTTCTTCGAAAGCGGGCGGGTCCTGAATCCAATTACAGTAGCCTATGAAACATACGGTTCTCTAAACGAAGACAAATCAAACGCCATCCTCGTATGCCATGCACTGACAGGTGATCATCATGCCGCAGGATACAACCATCCGGATGATCAGAAGCCGGGTTGGTGGGATAATATGATAGGTCCCGGCAAACCTTTGGATACAGATAAATATTTCATAATAAGTCCCAATTTCCTGGGCTCATGTTTCGGCACTACAGGCCCGGCTTCAATCGATCCCGCCACAAAGGAGCCTTACGGTCTAAAATTTCCCGTATTCACCATTAAAGACATGGTAAAATTACAAAAAAGGCTCATAAAATACCTTGGAATTGAAAAGCTGAAAACCGTTGTTGGCGGTTCTATGGGCGGTATGCAGGCACTTGAGTGGGCAATAACATTTCCTGAAATGGTGGATTCAGTGATACCTATAGCCACAGCGGGAAGAATCACTCCGATGGCAGTGGCTTTCAACACTGTGGCACGTATGTCGATCATGAAAGATCCCAACTGGAATAACGGCAATTATTACGGCAAGACGCCTCCGGTTGACGGTTTGGCAATAGCCAGAATGGCAGGGCATATAACATTCTTATCAGATGCTTCATTCCATAAAAAATTCGGCCGTAAATATGCCACACTGGAAGGGATATACGATTTTTTCGGATATTTTGAAGTGGAAAACTACTTGAGGTACAATGGCTACAAATTTGCCAGAAATTTCGATGCAAACAGCTTTCTTTACATTATCAAATCAATGGATATTTTTGATATCTCCTACGGCTACGGTTCTTTCGAAGAAGCAGTTGGTAAAATAAGGTGCAAAACGCTGTTTATTACATTTACCTCAGACTTCCTTTTTCCCAATTATCAGACAGAGGAAATTGTTGAGATACTGAAAACTTTGGGAAGGGATGTAACATGGAATAATATAGAATCCGATTACGGACATGATGCATTTTTGCTGGAATTTGAAGCACAATCTGATTTAATAAGGGATTTTCTTAGGAGTCTATAATTGGTAAATAAATGAGCTTCGACAAATCTGCATTCAACTATAAAATCAGTTCAGATCATAAATCGGGCACAGATCTCGACATACTCAAATACATCTTTGAAAATAAAAAATTCGATAAAACTCTCGATGTTGCCACTGCTGCGGGGCATTGTGCTAAAATATTCAATGCAAAACAATATGTTGTTTCCGACTTAAGCTTTAATATGCTTAAAGAAACATTAACAGACTGGTCATCCCCTTCAGCAGTTCAAAACTGTGCTGAATCCCTCCCTTTTCAAAACCAAACATTCGATCTTGTTTCCTGCAGGATAGCCCTGCACCATTTCAGGGAAGCTGAAAGTTTTTTTAAAGAAAGTTTCAGAGTTCTCAAAAATAAGGGATTTTTGGTACTTATAGACAGCCTTGTGGATATTGATGATGCATTTTTGAATACAATCGAGTTTGTAAGAGACCCTTCACACTTCAGATCATACACGTTCAAAGAAATAGTGGATATGACATCCGGTTACTTCAGAATAGAGTTCATGCAATTATTATATAAGAAACACAATTTCGGTGAATGGGCTGAACGACTCAATCCCTCCCGGAAGCGCCTTAAAAAGATTACACAAGCCTTCCTGGCTCTTCCTGAAAATATAAAGGAGGAATTATCACTTGAGGTAACCGATGAAAATATATTATCATATACGGATAAAAAAGCGGTAATAATTTTAAGGAAATTATGAATACATTAAAGATCGAGAGGCTGGGGGTTGAGTACCAGCATAAATATATTATTCAAAAATTATCATATATCTTTGAATCCGGCAAAACTTATGCCATATTCGGAAAAAGCGGGGCGGGCAAATCAACACTTTTGAAAGCCCTGTGCGGACTGAGTGCCTATGTTGGCGAAATTTATTTAAATAATGAAAATGTCAGTGAAATAAAACCCCAGATTTTAAGGAAAAAAATCCAGTATCTGCATCAGGAAGCTGTACTATTCCCCGGAACGGTTAAAGAAAATTTAAATATGCTCTCCGGGCTAAGATATAATTCCGAACTAACTATTGACAAAAGCGAAACTATAAGTTTGTTTGAAAAGCTGGCACTTGATGACTCATACCTGGAAAAAGAGACTAAAAAACTCTCCGGAGGGGAAAAACAGAGGATTGCCATTGTCAGAGCAATCTTAATGAATCCGTTTTTTCTCCTTATGGATGAGCCCACCTCGGCTCTGGATATAGGTAATGAAAGCAAAGTGCTGGCATTGACTCGCAAGTTGAAAGAAAATATGGGAATAATAATAGTTACCCATTCTCCGGATTTTATACAGCAGGCGGATAAAAAAATTTACATGGATGACGGTGAGATTAAAGAGACTTTTGAAGATATCAGTGATGCAGAGATAAAAAAGCTGATGGAGCAGTAAGTGGAAAAATCAATCTTAGATATATCTGTTAGTTCGCTATTGATTCTTTATGCTATGGCTGGTTTTATTTTGCTGGTGTATCACTACCTGAAACTCAACCTTTTCAAAGACCTTTTGACCTCCCTTCTGAGAATGACCCTGCAGCTTACAATTGCCGGATTTATTCTCGTATATATTTTTAACATCAACAGTTTCTGGCTCATACTCATTGTTTTTATATTTATGGCTTCTTTTGCCAGCCATACAATATTAAAAAAATCACAGCTGGCTATACCCGGATTTTTCTCTAAAATTTTTATAACAGTTTTTTTAAACGGAGCCGTTATCACATCCTTCTTTTTATATATAATTGTTCAGCCGGATCCCTGGTACGACGCAAGATATTTTATTCCTATTGCTGGGATGGCTCTTGGCAACTCAATGAATGCATGTGCCCTGGCGCTGGACAGATTTTTTGATTCTATAAAGAACAATCCGAAACATGTTGAAACCATTCTGGTTTTAGGCGGCACAAAATTCGAATCGGTGAAATCGTTTTTCTCAAACTCGGTTCGCTCTGCCTGCCTGCCTATAATTACCAATATGAGCGGCGTGGGGCTGGTTTTTCTGCCGGGAATGATGACAGGTCAGATTTTATCCGGTACAGACCCTGTTGTTGCTGTAAAATATCAGATAGCCATAATGATTATAATAACAGCCAGTGTAACTTTTGCTTCACTTTTTTCATTATTTTTTGCATATAAATCTGTATTTGATTCTAAAGACAGGCTGAAAGGAGAGCTTTTTGAATAATTTTCTTTCCAAAATCAATCTCCCCGTTATAGGAAGATGGTTCATTTTGGGAACCCTTGTGGGTATAGTGGCAGGTATTGGTGCCATTGTATTTTTCGTAATGTTGCAGGGGATTGGATACTTTTTTATCGATTATGTCATAGGAATGCGGCTTCCTGAAACGGCAGGGGAGCCTTCTTTATTCGGTCATACCACCAGTGAACTGAAACGATGGCTGTTTTTCTTTGTTCCTGCTTTCGGCGGACTTTTAAGCGGCTTTCTGGTTTTTAAATTTGCTCCCGAAGCTGAAGGACACGGCACAGATGCTGCAATTGAAGCAATACATCACAAAAACGGCTATATAAGATGGCATGTACCCATCATAAAAACAATAGCAAGTGCTCTGACAATAGGTACAGGAGGCTCAGGTGGTCGTGAAGGTCCAATCGCACAAATCGGCGCAGGATTCGGATCCTTTCTGGGAAGAGTACTTCACCTGACGGACAGGGAAAAACGTATATTGGCCGCAGCAGGTATGGGTGCCGGCATAGGTGCAATTTTCAGATCCCCGTTAGCCGGAGCTATATTCGCAGCAGAAGTCATGTACTCAAGCTCCGATTTGGAATATGAGGTTCTGCTTCCCTCCACAATAACCTCAATTATTGCTTATTCGGTCTTCTGCAGTATGTTCGGATGGGAGCCTTTGTTTGAAACACCCGATTTCCGTTTTACTAACCCTCTTGAACTGATAAGCTATACACTATTGGGATTTCTTTGTGCAGGCTTCGGATATCTTTATATAAAAACATTTTACGGAATACACTCCGCATTCAAAAAACTAAAACTATCAAATTATTTCAAGCCCATGCTGGGCGGACTGGTGACCGGGGCTATCGGATTTTTCATCCCCCAGGCTCTCGGCGGCGGATATGAACAGATTGAGCTGGGAATGCATACTCAACTTAGCATATCTTTTTTGCTGATTCTTATAGTAGCTAAAATTCTTACAACATCTTTCAGTATAGGCAGCGGTGGAAGTGCAGGGATTTTCGGTCCCTCAATGGTAATAGGAGCTTCAGTGGGAGGATTTTCCGGGCTTTTTCTTGCAGCAATAATGCCCCAAATTGTTACTGAACCCGGAGCTTATGTCATCGTGGGTATGGCCGGCTTCTTTTCAGGAATTGCAAGCACACCTCTATCAACAATCATAATGGTCAGTGAAATGACAGGAAATTATCATCTGCTTGTACCAGCTATGTGGGTCAGTACGCTTTCGTTTCTTTTGCTAAGAAAACATACTATTTATATAAAACAGGTCAATTCCCGCAGCGATTCACCCATACATAAAGGCGAATTTTTCCTGCAGGTGCTGCAAACGATAAAAGTAAAAGAAATTATGAGAAAAGACCCGATTGTCATCAGGGAAGATTTAAAGTTTACCGATATTCTGAACTTTATCCCCACTGTAAAACATAACAATTTCCCCGTAGTCAAAGAAGACTATACATTAGTGGGAATCATGCGGTTTGATGAGATAAGAGAGTTTATATTTGAAGAAGGCTTGGAAGATATCGTTGTGGCCGGAGAAATCTGCGATAAGGATGTGATTCCAGTGATGGAAGAATACTCTCTTGCCGATGCAATTGAAATTATCGGCTTTAAAAATATAGAACTTCTTCCCGTTGTAAATAACCTTGAGGAGAAAAAGCTTATCGGCATCCTTACCAGACGTGATATTGTATATATTTACAACAGGGAAATGATGAAACAGAAAGATATAAAAATAGCCACGGATTTTTGACAACAAAAGCAGTGAGTTTGGTTGAGTGGTGTACTGGTATATTGGTATATTTGTTATCGTTGTATTTGCTATTGGTCAATTAGAGAAATAGTAATGTGAGAGCTTTGAATAATTTGTCTCTCTAAGTTTTTGGAAGTGAGTAGCACCAGCCGGAGGCTGGTAAATATGTGGGATACATTACTTCAGTCCCGCATGTTTGACAACACTGGGCTTCAGGACAAACATTGCACGGCTGAAGCCGTGCATCCTGAATTATTCAATGCACTCAAGTGGTGAGGTGGGGAGACAGTGAGTTGGAGAAATTGTGAAATAGTAATTTGTTGTATGGCAGGGTCTTTCTTAGCGCTTAACACTTAATCCTTAGCACTGCTCATCACGCCTTACGGCATCTCCCGGTGAGTAGAAATAGTTCATAAGAACGACTTTGATAAATGCGGCAACAGGAAGAGAAATAATCATCCCCGCAATTCCCAGCAGATAGCCGCCGAGAATGAGAGAAAAAATCACCGCTGTGGGGTGAAGCCCCAGTGAGCCACCCACAAGTTTGGGTGTGATAAAATTACTTTCCAGAAACTGTACTACAGTAAAGCCTATAATCACATACAAGGGGTGCCACAGATCAAAATACTGGAAATAAGCTGCGATAAGTGAAGTAACAAAACCGATAAGAAACCCAAGATAAGGGACAATACTCAAAATACCTGAAATCACACCTATGCCAACAGCACCCTTAATACCCGAAATCAGCAGCGCGGCTGTATAAAGAACTGCCAGAATAAGACTTACAGCTAACTGTCCCCTGAAATACCTGCTCAGTATAGAGTTAAATTCTTTTGCATGGGTTTTAATATCAAAGGAAGATTTCTGCTCGGCCAGATCCAGCCCCTTGACCATAAGCCTGTCAAAATCACGTAAAAAGTAAAAAATTAAAATCGGGACAAGAGAATAGGATACAATCTGCCCCACAAAACCGGAAACAGATGAATATACTGAGGCAAACGTTTGAAAAAACATCGAAGAAATCTTACCCGCTTTACCCTTCAGAAAATTAACCGCTTCCTGATAAGTTATTTCCAGTCCGTCAGAATGTGTATATTTCTGAATCAATTCCACAAGCTGGCCGAAATAATGAGGCAGCTTATCAATAAGAAAAGAAATTTCTCTGTAAATCACAGGCAGTAAAAAAATTAAAATTACGGATAAAATACCGGCAACAAGCAGGAAAATCAGCAGAATTGCAAAACTCCTGTTTATCCGGTACTGCTCCATTTTATCTACAAGAGGATCCAGCAGATAAGCAATAAAGAAAGAGATAGCAAAGGGTGCTAATATCCCCTGAATTTTAAAAATCAGAAATATAAGAAGGATCGTACCTAAGATGATAAGGACATTTTTCAGATCGAGCTGTATATTAACGAGCTTCATCTCTTATTTCTTGGCATTTTCCCAATCGGACATAAATTTTTCAATACCGATATCCGTAAGAGGATGTTTCACAAGTTGTTTCATCACCTTGTGCGGAACTGTTGCAATATCAATTCCAAGAGAAACGGCCCTCTCAACATGAAATGTATTTCTGATACTTGCTGCAATCACTTCCGTTTCAAAGCCATACTCACATATAAGATCCATACATTTAGCGGCAATTTCCATTCCGTCGTGGCCGATGTCATCCAGTCTTCCAACAAAAGGGCTTATATACCTTGCTCCTGCTTTGCAGGCCAGCAGTGCCTGATTGGGAGAAAAAACCAGAGTCATGTTTACCGGGACCCCTTTCTCTTTAAGACTTTTCGTGGCTTTCAGCCCTTCCTCTGTGCAAGGGATTTTCACAACAATATCTTTGTCTATCTTGGAAAGATCTATTCCTTCCTGAACCATTTCTTCGGCCTCTGTGCTCAATACCTCTGCACTGATGGGCCCCTTAACAACCTCACATATCTCTTTTATTCTATCGATAAAATCCACGCCTTCCTTTGCAATAAGAGAAGGATTGGTGGTAACACCGTCAACAAGACCCAATTCTGCCATTTCCTTAATCTGTTCCAGATTAGCGGTATCTAAAAATATCTTCATATTTTACCTCCGTTTTTTCATT
>Ga0114985_100153_pt1 | contig 12254 bp, 11 predicted proteins | sample Shrwel1BS1Day9_FD_89592 | JGI IMG/M metagenome (GOLD analysis project Ga0114985, IMG submission 89592) | Subsurface microbial communities from deep shales in Ohio, USA - Utica-3 well 1 S-1-Day9 | ecosystem: Environmental > Aquatic > Deep subsurface > Shale gas/oil reservoir > Produced water/Flow...
GTTTTTAAAATCATCGAATATAAAATCAAAAAGAACAGCTTATAGATCACCCTGGCAAAATGCTTATGCAGAGAGAGTTATAGGCACTTTAAGAAGAGAATTAACAGATCATCTTATAATCATTAATCAAATTCATTTATCAAAATCTATAAGAGAATATGTTGAGAAATATTATAATAAGCATCGAACTCATCAAGGTTTAGATGGAAAAACTCCAATTCCAGCTCCTGATTATCCAGCAACAACTGCAGAAAATACAAAATTAAAAGCAACTCCTGTTTTAAATGGTCTATACCATACATATGAAAAAGTTGCTTAGATAAATTTCAAAATTTAGATTTTTTCAATCCTTCTATTTGGAAGGATATTTTGTCATGCCTAAAATTTTATAAAGTTATTAAAACTGAATATTCAAGAAACAAAAAGCAGATCAAGCTGATTTATTTTTCTTAAAATTAGCCTATTCTGCTTATTTTTTTGATATTTTTGTGGCTATTATACTTTTTGAAGTGGACAGCCAACATTCAAAGCTTTGATGGCATAGAAAAACCCCATTCTCTCAGCAAGCACACTGAAAAGAATGGGGTTGTCTTTATCTATCAAATATTATAAACTTTTATAATTAGCTTAACTTAAAACTTTACATTTCTTTACCTCAGTTTTAAGATAGTTAAAATACTCCTGCAGTTCTTTTTCCTCTTCAGCTTTTAGTTCTTCATCTCTTATTTTTACTGCTGTAGCTCTCATATTTCTCAGTTTCCACTCTATTTCAATGAGTTTACTCTTTCTTCTTTTCACTTCTGATCTTTTAGTTTTAGCAATTTTTAGTTTAGACTTTACTTCTTCTTTTAATTTCCTTATTATCTTCAACAGCTCATGAGCTTTTATTTGCATTTTAATCATTCCTAAGTATTCATACTTTAACTTCTAACTTACCTACACCTGCTCATCTAAAACATGCTCTTCCTTCTTATTTTCGGCATAAATAAAGCGATCACTACCTGAAGCTGTTATTTTAAGACTAACCTTACCGATTCCAAATTCTTCGTTAACCTGCTGCTGAATGGCAGACTGAATCTCTGTTAAATTATATTCTCCCGAATCTATTTTTACAGCTTTATTGCGGTCATTATGGTTAATAAAAAAGATATTATTGCTGTCGTTAATTTTAATCGGTCTTTTAACCTCATCATGAACTTCAATATCTTCTAGATCATAGGTAACTTTTTCTGGCTGCTGTGATTTGGTGAATCTGTCACTTTTTAGATCCTGATTGTTTTGTTCGCTGCTCTGCTTAGACTGATTTAGTTGATTCTGAATTACATTTTTGATTTAAGTTAGGACAGAGTTTGTTTTTTCTACAGCAGACATTTTGGTCACCTCTTTTATTATTATTATTGAAATTTAACATAACTAGATATTAAAATTCATTTTCTTACTGTTTATGAAATCATTTATATAATCATTTTTGTTTCTCATTAATCCAATAATACCTTCAGAAATATTTGTGATGTTCTCTTCATATCCTAAATTGACAACACTTTTACCATCCAACTTTTCAGCAACTCTGATCTGATTCTCTGCCTGCAGCATTACCAGCGCTGGAGTTTTAGTTGCTGCTAATTCATAAAGAGTACTTCCCCCGGAAGAAATAGCTATTTCACTTTTTATCATTAACTTACTCATTTTTTTAACATTGAAGTTTAATGAAATATCTAAACTGCTTTTTTCAACCTCTGTTACTATCTGATCTATATTATCAAAAGAAGGACCTATTACAATATCAATATGCAAATTTTCATTATCAATATATTGATCATCTATTTCATCAAAATCAATAGAATTTAAAGCTTTAATAATCTTTGGTGTTAAATTCCTAGTATCATAACCACCAACAGTAATTAAAATATTATGCACCTTATCTCTAACTTCAATTTCAGGTAAATTTTTAAACTCTTCTCTTAACAGTAAGTAATCAGTACCCAATCGGAATTCAGTATCACCATAATAGGATTGATAATCTAAATCTTCAGCATAAACATTGCCATTTATAACTACATCAGAAGGAAAAGCAAAAGGTGCAAAATCATGTATAGTAATAAGTCTATCAACAAATTTTCTTACCTCAATTAAATAGTTCTGATCTATATCATAAGAATCAGTAATTAGTTTATTGACTTTCTCTTTTTTTATTATTTCTTTAACTTTTTTTATTTCGTCATCATAACTTAAATCTTTTTCTATAGTTATTACTTCAAAATCATTTTCTTTTAATTTATTAACTGCAGATAGATCATTTTTAGTGATATAGAAAACTCTTTCTACTTCTTTCTCTTTTTTTAAGTCATTAGCTAAAGCCATGGACCGCATAATATGACCCATACCAATATCTTTACCACCATCTACTCTTAATGCTGCAACTGACATCTTATCACCTTAATCTTCTACTTTTCTTATTAATTCAAAAGCTTCCACATATTCTTTCCCTATTACTGTGCCCCAGCGAGCAGCAATAGTCTTTAGGGCTTTTAATGATCTTGGATGAGGATAATCTCTTTTCTCAGAATCGTAGCAATCCATTCCCTTTAATTTAGCCTCAATAGTTTCACTAATGTCTACAAATAAATTAGGCTTAAATGTATTATCTCCATACTGAAAGTTCCATTCAGTTGATGAAGGTGTCTCAAAAGCATATATTTCTTTTACTCCATACTCTCCTACCGGACGACAGGCAGTAATAACTGCTTCAAATGTTCTTTGATGATCAATATTTAGATCTCCATAATGATGAGTATAGATTATATCGGGTTGAACTTTCTTTATAATCTTTTCTATCTCTTTTATAATATCCAGCAAATCAACTGAATCAAAACGGTTATCAGGTAATTTAGAAAAGTATAGATTATCATATCCAATAAATTCAGCAGCCTGATAGGTATCAGAATATAATTCTTCTAAAGATTCTTTACTAACCTGTTCACGATCATTTCCACGTGAAGTTAATCCTTCGCCCAGGATTAAACAATCAGCTTTATCTCCATCATTTACTCTTTTGCGAATTGTTCCACCCAGACCTAATAATTCATCATCTGGATGAGCAGCAATTGTTAAAATTTTATTAGCCATCTAAATCATCCTCATTTAATCTCTTAATTTTAACATCAGCAACAATGCCATCAGCTGTTAACTTTGCTCTAGAAAACTCTAATTTTATATCTCCATATTCAATAAATGCATCTGGATAGCCTTCAGCATCAAGCATTCTTATATGATCATAAACTTTTGAAAGAGAAAAATCATTTTTTATTTCACTCTGATAGGGTTTCCTTCTTTTAAATTCAACTACTTCACCCTTTTGCTCTTTTGGTATAATTTCATTATTAATAATTTCCGGAATCATTTCATTAAAGATAAGACTAGAAGATCTTAAAAAAATTTCTTCTGCAGTTCCATTAAGATTTAAATCTTTTTTTAAATAAATAGGGCCGGTATCTAATCCTCCATCAACTTTTAATGCTGAGATTTTAGTATTTTCAATACCTCTTACAATAAGGTTCTGTAAAGGACTACCTCCTCTTCCATAAGGAAGATCAGTCATATGGAACACAACACAGTTAAAATTATTATATATATTATCAGGTATTATCCAGGACCAGTGAGGAAAAAATATATATTCCGGATTGAAACTATTTAATTTCTCATAGTTTAATTCATTTTTGTCAGTTATTAATTTAATCTGGTGTTTACTTTCTTTAATCATTTCTTCGGCTTTTTTTATATTCCATGATTTTATAGTAGCAATAACAAATTTCATTATTTAATCAAATCCCAGTTTAAAGGAGTTCCCTCTTCTATATCTTTTAAAGCTTTTTTATGCAGAACTTTCTCCCAGTTTTTTGGTTTAAGTCCATAGCCAGGACGTATAACTCTGATGTTCTCTTCAGTCAATTCTTCTCCTGCTTTGATATCTTCAACTGCAAAGATCGACCTTCTAAACAGTCTGCTATTTTTTTCCTTTTCAGAAATAGAATAGTCAATCTTACCGATTGCTTTTTCTGCAGCTCTTATATCATCAACCATTTTTTTAAATTCATCCGGTTCCATAGAAAAAGATGCATCAGGATTTTCAATTTCTCTGCTCATACAGAAATGTTTTTCTATTATCTTAGCTCCCATTGCTACAGAAGTTACAGCTGCAACAGAACCTAAAGAATGATCAGATAACCCAACAGGTACACCAAATGTTTCTTCTAAATTTTTTATGTTCTTCAAATTCATATCATCTGCAATAGATGGATAAGCACTGGAGCAATTTAAAAGTGCTAATTGATCATTTCCAGCTTCTCTGATAGTTCTAACAGCTTCATCGATTTCTGCTAGAGTCGCCATACCAGTTGACATGATTATGGGTTTGGCTTTTTGAGCGAGATACTTTAAAAAAGGAAGATTAGTTATACTAAAAGATGCAACCTTATAAAATTCAACTCCTAAATCTTCTAAAAAATCAACTGCTGTATTCTCATAAGGAGTAGAAAAGAAATCAATACCTATCTTTTCAGCTTCTTTTTTCAAATCTTCCTGCCATTCCCAGGGAGTATAAGCTTTCTGATAAAGATTATGTAAATTCTCACCTTTCCAGGTTCCTTTATCTATTTGAAACCACTTTTTCTCTGAATAAATTGTCATAGTATCAGGAGTATATGTTTGAACCTTAACACAATCAGCACCTGCTTTTTTAGCAGCATGAATGATTTCTAAAGCTCTATCTTTGCTGCCTGCATGATTAGCAGACATTTCAGCTATTATATAAGCTGGTTTGTTTTTCCCTATTGTTCTATCAGAAGTTAATTTAATTTGTTCATTCATATTATAACCCTCTTTTATTTTATAATAAAAAATATCATAATTTTTGTTTTCTTTTTTGATTTTATTAAAATCAGCTTTAATAAATACTTTTTTAGAAGCCATGTTTTTCTTTTTTACTTTTCCAATAAGCTTATATATATCAAAAGAATTATTATTTATTTTGTCGATTAATAATTCTAATAATACGGTTCCAAAACCATTACCTCGTTCACTCTTAGCAATACTAAAGTCGATCTCACCAACTTTATTATCAATATCTACTCTAATTTGACCTACATCCTTATTATTTTTAGTTAAAATATAAATTAAAGTGTTTTTATCTTCTAATCTACTTTTAAACCATTTTTTGTGTTCCTGATATTCTATTTTTTCTTGGTTAAAAGCATTATTCCTTACTGCAGAATCATTTGCCCATTTGAATATCAAATCCATATCTTCATAAGTTGCTTTTCTTAAAAAAATATTATTATACATTATTTAACCTCTTCCAGAAAATTATATATTTAATTTTATGATATTGTCCAACCGCCATCAATTTTAATGTTTTCACCATTTATATAACTTGAAGCTTCAGAACACAGCAATGCAACTGTACCTTTCATTTCATGATTTTTACCAATTCTATTTAATGTATTCTTTTTAGAAAGACTATTTATAAACTCAATATCATTAAGAACATCTCCATGCGGAAAAGGACCTGGACTTATTGCATTGGTTCTAATACCATATTGCGAAAGAAAACTCGCTAAATATTTTGTTAATTGAATAATACCAGCTTTGGCAGCACCGTAACTTGGAGGGTTGGTATAATCATTATTCTCATATAACTCAGGATCTGGAGCTATATGGCCATACATTGAAGCTACATTTAATATTACACCATGACTTTCTTTCAATAATGGCAAGCAATTTTTAATGACATTAAAAACTGAATTTAGACCAGTATCTAAATTATTATCCCAGTCTTCTTTTGATATGCTTTCTAAAGAATTTGTTTGACCAGAGTAAGCATTATTGACTAAAATATCTAAACCTCCATAATCTTTTTTTATATCTTCAACTAATTGAATTATAGATTCATCTTCTGAAATATCTAATCTATGAGAATATACTTCAACTTCATTATTAAAATCTTCAGTTATTTCACTGGCAACTAAATTACATTTTTTTAGATTTCTACTAGCTATTACTACTATTGCACCTAATTCAGCTAGAGCCTCAGTAATACTTCTTCCTAAGTAACCAGCTCCACCAGTAACTAATGCCACTTTACCATTTAAATCGAATAAGTCTTCTAATTTTTCCAATTAATACACCTACCTTAAACTACCATTTTCGTGGATCAATTATTGTTGAATCATCAGAGATATCTATGTTTTTTATTAAACCATCAAAATCATTTAAAATACTTTCATCTATCTCCTTTTTGAAATTTAAAATATTTTCCAGAAGTTGTTTTTTGTCATCAATTCCCATCAGAATATAATCTCCCAAATCATTATATTTAAACCAGGAAAATATTAAATTTGTTAGGCTAATATTATTCTCATTAATAAATTTATTAATAATATCCAAATATTTTTTTGCTTCTAGAAGATTTAAAGGTAATTTATTTTCATCCATGAAAAATAAACCCTGCAAAAATATAGATCTTATGAAAATATCTATATTATTTCTTTTTAATAATTCTAATTTACCCTGTTTTATCATTCTTCTATCGAAAATACTTAAAGGTAGTTGTACTGCTTCAAAATAGTCTTTTTCTATAATTAAATCAATTTCATTGGGTTCATAAACTGAAACACCCAGCTTCCCAATCAATCCCTTTTTCTTTAACTCAATTAAATCTTTAATAACTTTATTATTATTTATGTCCTTTAAATCATGCAAAAAATAATAATCTATATAATTCGTATTCAACCTTTGTCTAGATTCATTAAAAATTTCAAAGATATTTTTATTTTTTCTCATATCTTCAGAAGGTAATTTGCTGCATATTTTAAATTCATCAAGATTATCATATTCGCCTAATATTTTTTCGCTTTCGCCATATGCATATGCTGTATCTAAAATATTAAGATCCTCTTTTAAACAAATATCTAATATTTCTTTTGCTTTTTTTGTTTTGAATTTCTCTTCTTTATTATTTATACCATATTTTAAACCAAATTGAGCTGTTCCTAACACAAGTTTAGTCATAAATCAAACCCCATCTTTAACACTTTTTTGTTTTATATCTTCATTTATTTTTCTTATCTGAGGATTCTTTTTTAAAAAACTAATAATATCTTTAAAATAAAAGTTATGTTTTCCATTATATAAGTTATTATATATTTCTTTCATAAATTTATAATCTTCAATTGTATCTAATGTCCATCTGAAATCAGAATAATCATCAGCATTATGATATATATATATATCATTTCTAAAGTTTTCATAAATATAAGGGGTTACATGTTCTCTCTGATATTTCTCTGCTGCATTATTGTATGCTTCTTTTAAAACATTAAAACTAAAAATTTCTACATCTAATCCAATCGGAAAAGTTCTTTTTTCTTCACTGGAATTAGTAACTAAGGAATATTCCTTATCATTAAAACATCCAATTAAATTATCAACTATAAATGGATCAACTAAAGGATCGTCAGATGTTATTCTAACAATTGTATCTGTCTCATAATTATTAGCAGCTTCATAATACCTTTCTAAAACATCTTCTTCACTGCCTCGATAGGCTTTAACTCCCCATTCTTTAGCTTTTTCAAAGATTATTTTATCTCTCTCATGGGTTGTTGTAGCTATTATAATTTCATCAATATTCTCAGCCTGTTTTACTCTTTCAATTACATGCCATAAGACAGGCTTAGCTTTTAAATTTTTCATTACTTTACCAGGTAAACGGGTTGAACCCATTCTAGCCTGGATAATAGCTGCTGTTTTTTTAGATTTCATATTAATAAACACCTATTTCTGATAGTTATTAATTGTAGTTTTGATTCTTTTAATTACTTCTACTACCTGCTGGTCAGTCATTTTAGGGTATAAGGGAATAGTTATTATTCTTTCATATAATCTCTCCGCCTTAGGACAGATTCCTTTTTTATAGCCTAAACTCTGATAATATGGATGAAAATAAACAGGTATGTAGTGCACATTCACACCCATCTTCTTTTCTCTTAAAGCTTCAAAAATTTCTTTTCTATCTGAAGTTAGTTTTTCTAATTCAAGCTGTAAGACATAAATATGCCAGGCTGAATTAGTATTTTCTAACTGTTCAGGAATTATTAGTCCGTCTACATCTTTAAATTCATTGTTATATCTATTAACTATCCCTCTTCTTCTTGCTAAAAAATCATCTAATTTTTCAAGCTGAGTAATACCTAAAGCGGCCTGAATATCTGTAATGCGATAATTATATCCCAGTTCTTGCTGTTCATGATACCAGGGTCCATCAGAAGAATTTATATATACTGATTGATCTTTTGTTATCCCATGGGTTCTAAATTTCATTAATTTATCATATAAATCTTTGGAATCAGTAGTTATCATTCCACCTTCACCGGTAGTCATATTTTTAACCGGATGAAAGCTAAAGGTAGTCATATCTCCAATACTGCCAACCTTTTGTTTTTTATAAGTTGCTCCAACTGCATGGGCTCCATCTTCTATGATAATTAAGTCATTTTCATTAGCTATCTCTTTTATCTTATCCATCTCACAGGGCTGTCCTGTATAATGAACCGGTATAATAGCTTTAGTTTTATCTGTGATTTTTGCCTTAATAGATTCAGGATTAATATTATATGTTTTAGGATCAATATCTGCAAAAATAGGTATTGCATCTTGATAAAGGACAGAATTAGCAGTAGCAGCAAAGGTAATAGGAGTTGTTATTACTTCATCACCCTCTGTAATACCTGCAGCATAAGTTGCAGCATGAAGTGCTGCTGTTCCATTTGCAATAGCAACAGCATATTTGGCGTCAACATAATCTGCAAATTTATCTTCAAACTCTTTTATCTTGGGTCCTGTAGTTAGATAATCACTCTTTAGTGTTTTGGTAACAGCCTCTATATCCTTCTCATCTACCCACTGACTGCCATAAGGTATAAATTCTTCAGTCATTAGTCTAACTCCTCTATCAGTTTACGCATTTCTTCAACACTGAGCCACTGATCATTGTTACCACTGTTATATTCGAATTCATTTTCTAATTTTTCACCTTCGGTATAGTTTTTACTTTCCCACCAGTCAAAATCAGGTTCTATTACATAATGATCTTCAAATTCTATTGTATGTCTGGAGGCTGCTCTAGGTATCATTACCTCATGCAATTTTTCTCCTGGTCTAATACCCACTATTTCCTGTTTGCATTCAGGAGCAATTGCTTTAGCAAGATCAGTTACCTTCATACTTGGAATTTTGGGAACAAAGATTTCTCCACCCTGCATATCAGCTAAAGCTTTTAAAACAAGTTTAACAGCATCTTCTAAAGTAATCCAGAAACGTGTCATTCTAGGATCTGTAATTGGTAAAGTTCCTGTTTCTTTCATTTTCTTAAAGAAAGGAATTACACTGCCCCGACTTCCCATTACATTACCATAACGAACAACACCAAATTTCGTGTTTTTCCCACCTGCATAAGCATTACCTGCTGTAAAAAGTTTATCTGAGCAAAGTTTAGTAGCACCATAAAGATTAATTGGATTTGCTGCCTTATCTGTGCTTAAAGCTACAACTTTTTCAATACCTTTATCAATTGCAGCATCAATTACATTTTGAGCTCCATCCACATTAGTTTTAATAGCTTCAAAAGGATTGTATTCACATTCCGGAACTCTTTTTAAAGCAGCTGCATGGATAACTATATCTACTCCATCAAAGGCACGATATACTCTATCTTTATCGCGGACATTACCTATAAAAAATCTCAATTTAGGATGATTATCAAATTTAGATTTCATTTCAGCCTGTTTGAGCTCTCCACGACTAAATATGATTAACTTTTTAACATCATAGTTATCTAAGATCATCTTAGTAAACTTTTTTCCAAATGATCCTGTTCCACCTGTTACTAATATTGTTTTATTATTAAGAACCATTATAGTTCACTCTTTCATTTTGAATTCTCTTTTTTATTTTCTCATTGATATCTATAAATTTAACAACATATTCTATGATTTCATATTCTAATATATCAGCAACTAGTACATAATCTTGTTTATTATAAGCAACCATCATATCACTTAAAGGCCTATTTAACTTTTTAATCATTTTTTCAGCTTTATTATATAACTCCTGCTCATCTAAAAGAGAAAGCACTTTTATAATAACTCCTGTATACCATTCTAAACCATCCATTACTAACTGATAGTTATCATGTGCTTGTTTTTCTTCTCCATTTCTGAAATATGATACAGTATCACTTATACCATTTTTTAATTTTGGTAAATACTCAGATGCCTCTTTAATAGTTTCCTTAATTAAATTTTCAGTATTCTTAGTTATAAATTGAAGTTTCTTTATATCCTTTTTTTCAATAAGCGTTTCCATTAAATACTTTTCATTTACCTCCACACCATTGACCAAAATTTTATTTAAAATTTCATCCTCTAAATTATTTTTTATTTCCTTCAAAATATTGGGAAGTTCTAATGAATTATACTTTTCAGAAATCTCCTCATTATTTAAATAGATTATCATGCAATCCCCTCCCCATTTTTCGGTTTAGTATAAAGTTTTTTAATCAAATTTCTGCATTTTTTTAACTCTTCAATATATTTCACACGATAACTTCTGTAATATTTAGTTTCTTCTTTAAACTTTTTAATCTGATTGATATAATATTTACTTTTAACTTCTTTATATTTCATTGACTCAATAATTAAAATTCTTTCTGTACAATATTTAACATTTTTCAATGATTTAATTTCATTCTCTAAAGTTTTAAGTTCGGTTTTAAACTTATCACTTTGAATATCAGATAAATCATTAGAATGCTTAACTTTATTTTCCATTTTCTTAATTAAAGATAGCTGTTTATTAGATAACTCTATCGCTTGGTCCAATTCTTGAAGTAAATCTTTAATAGCATTCACCAACTTATCTTGGGGGAACTCTGGTTTAACCTCTTTAAATTTATTTTCCAATAACTCTTTAACATTTATATTAATATCTTTATCACAGAATTCTTCAATTGCATCTTTCATAGTTTTAATTTCTGTGTTATTAATTTTTGCCCCACCTTCAGTAGCATCAATATATTGCCTTCCAGGACGTTTAGAAAAGTAATTATTGAAATAACTCAACATTGTCATAAAAGCTTTACTTGTTAAAACCTTATCTCCTTTAATGCCGTCAACTTCTATTAAATCCTGATTATTAGATTTTTGATTTTCATAAGTAGTTCCACTTGCATGGGTTTTCCCTCCAGCATAAGCAAGGTCCTGCCCCGCTAAAATTATTGGATCAGCCCCCATTTTATAGGCTAAATCCACCATACTATGAGCTACTGTACCTCCGGTTTGTATTGGCGTATAATTTCCTTTTAAATTTTCTACCCAACCACTAAAATTTCTCTTCATAGTAAAAAATACTTGTTTATCATGCCATTTTTGCTGTATCATATAATGATTAGCTTTTTCTGCAAATAAATAAGAATCCGGTATATTATTTATATCCTTAAAGTGTTCAAAATTAGCTTTGTTACCGTCCATTGATACTACAATATCAGGTTCAATACCATTTTTCAAAAGTGGTTTAAGAGAAGTACCAACACACATAATTATTGCTTTTCCCTCTGCCTTTTTTATGTCATTAATATTCTTATCAAGTGAAGGTCCTGCAGATACACAAATAGCTGGTATTCCTTTAAATTCATTAAAGAAATCGTCAGCTTTTGGACTTTTAAAAATATATGGTAAATTTGCTATTATATTATTCCTCCACTTTCTAGTAGAATTAATATCAGTAGTAAGCTTAACTTTCTTATAATTGATTCCCTCTCTTAAATGTTTATATATCTTTTTATATTCAGCTTCAAAAAGCTTATGTGATGGGCTCTGTTCTAAAAAAGATAACTCTTTTTCTAATGTTAGAGAAAAATATTTTCTTACAACATCAAATAAAGAATTAGTTGAACCAATAACAAAAACTACATTATTACTTTTAAGTAATTCACTCAAATCTATAAAATTTAAAGCTGTATAAAAAATTGACATAAAAGGTTCAATGATAATTATTCTATCATATTTGTTTTTGCTTGCTAATTCGTTCAAAGAATATCCTAACCCAAAACCTAAAGCAAAAACCTGTTTTTTTTCCTTAGCTTTAAATTTTTCAACCTTCTTTTTTGCTTCTCTAGTCGGATTATATTTACTATGAAAATA
>Ga0114985_100161_pt1 | contig 11865 bp, 11 predicted proteins | sample Shrwel1BS1Day9_FD_89592 | JGI IMG/M metagenome (GOLD analysis project Ga0114985, IMG submission 89592) | Subsurface microbial communities from deep shales in Ohio, USA - Utica-3 well 1 S-1-Day9 | ecosystem: Environmental > Aquatic > Deep subsurface > Shale gas/oil reservoir > Produced water/Flow...
GATATATCTGAAATAATAGTCGATAAATTAAAAAGGAGGAATTGATGAAAATTCTTGTTTGCGTGAAGCAGGTTCCAGATATGGAATCAAAATTCAAACTTGATAAGGAGAATAAATGGTTTTCTGAGGAAGATCTTGCTTTCAGAATGAATGAATACGATGAATATGCTGTTGAGCAGGTTGTGCAGTTGAAAGAGCAGATTGGTGATGTGGAAGTGGTTGTGATATCTCTGGGGCCTGACAGAACCAAGGAAGCTATAAAAAAGGCATTGGCTATGGGTTGTGACAGGGCGATACACATTAAAGACGATGATTATTATAAAAAAGATTCTTATTCGGTTGCAAAAAATATCTATGAATATGTGAAAGATGAAAACTTTGATATTGTTTTCACCGGTTTGCAGTCCCAGGACAGAGGCTCGGCACAGGTTGGGGTACTCCTGTCTGAATTTCTGGATTATCCATGTGTTACAACCATTATAGAATTTGAGTACGATAACGGTGAAATTCAGGTAAAAAGGGAACTTGAAGGTGGTGAAAAGGCGGTTGTTAAAGTAAAACCCCCTGTTGTTCTGACCTGTCAGTTGGGTCTTAATACCCCTAGGTACCCTACGTTGCCCAATATTATGAAGGCGAAGAAAAAAGAAATCAAAATGGTTGAACCGGTTGATACTGAAAATCTGCTTACATTTACCGATATCGATTATCCCGAAAAGAAAGGTGCTGCTGAAATTCTTGAGGGTGATGTGAAGGAACTTGTGGATAAAACCATTGAAATCCTTAAACAAAAAACATCTGTTTTGAAATAGGAGGCAATAATGAAATTACTTTTGATAGCTGAATATAAAAACAAGAAATTCCTAGAATCAAATTACGAGCTGATTGCATTTGCTGATAAGCTAAATGCAGACTACGTAATGTTTGGCGTGGGGGATGAGTCGGATCTGCCGAAATGTGAAGGGAAGTTTTATCTGGCCGACAGTGAAAAGGCCGGTGAGTATAACCCTTCTCTGCACAAAAAGCTGATTGCAGAGGTTATGGAAAAAGAGAAGGCCGATTTTATCGTTTTGCCTCACACTTCATACGGCTGGGATCTTGCACCGCGTCTGTCTGCTGAACTGACTTTGCCACAGGTCAGTGAAGTTGTGGATGTAAGTGATAATAATTTTATACTACCCGCCTGTAACGGTAAACTCTGGAGAAAGGTTTCTTTAGATGGAAAAGGTATCATTACAATACAGGGGGGAGCTTTTAATCCCGAAAGTAATTATGAAGGTACCCCGGAGGTTGTAAATCTTGAAGTGCCTTCTGTAGAGTCAAAAGTCCGGTTTGAAGGCTATGAAAAGGCAGAAGCAGTTGGCGTGGATCTGACAAAAGCGGAAATAATTGTGAGTGCAGGCCGCGGTGTGGGTAAAAAAGAAAATGTTGAAAATGTGAAAAAGCTTGCTGAGGCTCTCGGCGGGGAGCTTGGAGCAAGCAGGCCGGTGGTTGATTCCGAATGGGTGGAGCACAGTCATCAGGTGGGGACAACAGGCCAGACAGTGGCGCCGAAACTCTATATCGCCTGTGGTATATCCGGAGCAATACAGCATCTGGCAGGGATGAAAAAATCGGATTTTATTCTGGCTGTAAATACGGACAAAGATGCTCCTATTGCGGAAGTTGCCGATGTGCTGGTTGTTGCCGATGTTAATCAGTTTGCCCCTGCACTTGCTGAAAAACTGAAATAAAAGGACTTAATGTGTTTAAAACAGAATTAACCGAAAGACTTAATATCCAATATCCCATTATTCAGGGCGGAATGATGTGGATTTCAAAAGCGGAACTGGCTTCCTGTGTATCAAATGCCGGCGGGCTTGGGATAATTACTGCGCTCACTTTTGACACACCTGAAAAGCTTGCAAATGAAATAGACAAAACCAAAAATCTTACTGACAAGCTTTTTGGAGTAAATCTAACATTTTTACCAACTTTAAAGCCTGTAAATTATGATGCTTACATCGATGTTATAATTGATAAAGGGATAAAAGTCATTGAGACTGCAGGAAGAAATCCTGAGCGGTATATGCAAAAATTTAAAGATAATAAAATTACAGTTATTCACAAATGCACTTCTGTAAGACATGCATTGAAGGCTGAAAAGATAGGTTGTGATTTTGTCAGCATCGATGGATTTGAATGTGCCGGACACCCCGGCGAAAATGATGTGACAAGCCTCATTTTAATCCCCAGAGCAAAAGATGAGCTAAAAATACCGGTAATTGCTTCAGGGGGTTTTGCTGATGGAAGAGGGCTTGTAGCAGCACTTGCACTTGGGGCAGAAGGGATAAATCTTGGTACAAGATTTGTAGGTACAGTTGAAGCCCCTGCTCATGAAAACATCAAGAAAAGACTACTTGAAGCAAAAGAAACTGATACTATGCTTGTGGAAAGAAGTCTTAAAAATACTATAAGAGTATTGAGGAATCCACATGCTGAAAAAATCTTTGAAATGGAACAAAATGGTGCAACTCTTCAGGAATTAGCGCCACTTTTAAGCGGTCTGAGAGGCTTAAAGGCTATTCGAACAGGGGATATGGATGATGCACTTTTTGCATGTGGTCAGTCAGTAGGCCTGATTTATGATATCCCTACAGTTGAAGACCTCATCACAAAAATAGTCAATGAAGCAAAACAAATTGTAGAACAAAGGCTTAAAAACATTGTATCTTAAGAAATACACAGAGGGGGGAAACACCCCCTTTTTTTGCACCGCATAAAGATCTCTCGACTCCACTCCGTCCCGCTCGAGATAATGCCTGATGCTATACAGTTTTTTGTCACCTCGAGCGAAGTCGAGGAATCTCATGCCAAATAACAACATACTTACCCCATTTTAACCCCTTCTATCTTAGAATAAGGTATTTTCTATATGAATGGACTGAACTGAACAGATATACTTGGTAAACGGCGAACCTTGAACGTTGAATATTGAACTAAAACTTGGGGGGAGAGTAAGAGGGGGTATATTTTGCCAAACATTCAATTTATCTTCACTACGTCAGAGGCTACATGGTGACAATTATAAAATTGAGCAAATATCTCATAAATATAGCGTTGATTATGAAAGAATATAGTTTCATGTATTATGTACTATTGTTTTTAGCTGCCTTCTTCGAAATTGCTTACAATGATTTCATCATCTTTAAAAGTAAAGAGAGAGGATGTAATGGTATTTTCAAGTTCAAGCATTGCTGTTTTCATAATTAATTTTGTTCCTGCTTCTGCCGATTCTTTTACAGTTATTCCGAATACCGCGTTTTCCTGCACAAACACTGCATTGTTAGAAATATTATTGTTAATACCGTCTATCAATTCTTTTAATGAGTCATATTTTTGTCGTAGATGCTCTTTTTTTTCGGCATTATCAATTTTAAGGAGATATCTATTTATGTTATCCAGCCTCGCAAGAAGTGTTGTCTTTTCTTTGAATAAAGAGGCAATTTTCTCATCGATAATAACAGATCGTCCGGACTCAATAACGGTGGGTTTGTCACCGCTGCCCACTTTTGCCACACTGACCGTTTTTAATGAAGATATTTTAGAAGAGTGCACCCACAAGTTTATGAATATATCATCATTGGAGATGATTCTGGAGTTTTCAACAATGTTGATTGTGGCACTTTTTTCTGCAATGACACTCGATTCAGAAACCCTGTCTGCATAAAATCTGCCTTTTGAATAAATTACAGATTCGTTGTTTTTGTAAGAAGACACATCGCTTCGTATTTGGATATCTCCACCGGCTATCAGTTGTACACCGAATGCATTGTCTGCAATTATACTGCCCGTAGCTTCCACTGTAGCGCCCTTTAGAACATCGGCGTCAATTTGTATATCCCCGTCGTGTTTTAGGTGGGTGTCAGGGTTTTCAACATTCTTATCAATTTTCAATAGTTCTTTTTTCATAGCAAGTTACCTCACTTGTCAAATATGTTTTTGCTTAAAAACCTTTATTTACAAAAGGTTTTGCATATTTTTTACATAAATTCCACATACCTTTTTCAGTATCACTTGCTTTAGGAGATGATTGATTAAAATTTCATCAATCATGCCTTTCTATCAATTTTTAAATGTTTCATTAAAAGCACTATACTTTTTCGGTATTCCAACTTGTGTTTTCAGACTGGGGTGTATAATTTTTAATAGAGTTTTAATTTATAAAGAGATTACAGAAATGCAGAGAACCTGTCAAAACTTTTGAAAAAATATTGACAAAGTTTGTTTAATGTCTTATTTGTTTACCTGTGAGGTAAACAATGACACATTTTATTCACAGGGAAGCTGATTATGCAATACGAATTGTAGCTTATCTTGCGGGTAAAAAAGAAAAAATTAAGATTAAAGAAGTATCTGAAAAACTTTATTTGAGTAAACCTACAGTGATTAAAATTGTGCACAAGTTAAGGAAATGTGGTATAATTATTACTGAAACTGGTAAAAACGGTGGTATCAGAGTGAGCCCCAAAATTGTTGATTTGACTCTTTATGATGTACTTATTTGTATGGGTTTTAACAGCAGTATAAATATCTGTGTTGATAGACCTGATGAGTGTGAACTTAACCCTATCTGTAATATAACATATTTTTTTTCAAATATTCAAAATCAAATAATTGATCAGCTGAAAAAGGCAAAAGTTAAGGATTTTATTTTTGAGGATAAAGGGGTTGAAACCCTTTATTAATTAATACAAGGAGGTCTTTATGGATGCTTTGATGCTTGCCAGAGTGCAGTTCGCCATGACTGCAATGTTTCATTTTATTTTTGTCCCGTTGACACTGGGGCTTTCTGTTTTGGTAGCCATTATGGAAACAATGTACGTGAAAACAGGCAACGAAACGTATCTCAGGATGACAAAGTTTTGGGGGAAATTGTTTCTGATCAATTTTGCTATTGGGGTTGTTACCGGGATTACAATGGAATTTCAGTTCGGGATGAACTGGGCTGAATATTCAAAATATGTGGGTGATATTTTCGGTGCTCCTCTGGCGATAGAAGCTACTATGGCTTTTTTTCTGGAATCTGTTTTTCTTGGTGTGTGGATTTTCGGGTGGAAGAAAATTTCAAAAAAAGCTCATGCTTTTGCTATATGGATGGTGGCAATTGGTTCAAATCTGTCGGCACTATGGATACTTATTGCAAATGCCTGGATGCAGCATCCGGTGGGTTATGTTATAAGAAATAACAGGGCAGAGCTTGTTGATTTTGCAGAGGTGATATTTTCTCCTTATGCCTGGCTGAAATTTTTTCACACTGTAATGGGCGGATATATTGTAGGCGCTTTCTTTGTGATGGGCGTTGCAGCTTATCACATTCTCAGAAAAAATCAGCTGGATTTTTTCAAAAAGTCTTTTAAGATAGCGGCCATTTTTGGTTTGATTATGTCACTTGGAATTGCAATTATAGGTGATTTCCATGCCAAGGAAGTGGCAAAAACCCAGCCCTCAAAGATGGCTGCTATGGAGTCTCTGTGGGAGACTCAGAAAAGTGCTCCGATATATATGTTTGCATGGCCTGATGCTGAAAATGAGCGAAATACCTTTGAATTTCTAGCTATTCCCGGTTTTTTGAGTTATCTGGCTCACGGTGATTTCAATGCCGAGGTAACGGGATTGAAGGACATTCCGAAAGATGAGCGGCCTCCGGTGTTGCCAACTTTTCTTAGTTTTAGAGTGATGGTTTTTCTGGGAGTGATTTTTATAGTACTAAGTCTGTTAGGTTTTATTTATGCCAAAAAAGATACTCTGGAGAATAAAGAGTGGTTTTTGAGGCTTATACTTTATACAATTCCATTGCCTTTTATTGCAGCTCAGGTTGGTTGGATTGTAGCTGAAATAGGACGTCAGCCGTGGATTGTTTACGGTGTTATGAAGACCTCAGACGCTGTTTCACAAAGTGTGACATCAGGTCAGGTCTGGATGTCACTGATAGGATTTCTCATATTTTACGGTATTTTGGCTATTGTTGATTTATCTTTACTTGCGAAGTTTTCCAGAAAAGGGCCTGAGCCCGAGAAAACTGCGTAAAAGGTTTTAAAAGGAGGAATATATGGAAGCGAATGTTTTTCAATTAATATGGTTTGGACTTTGGGGTCTTTTATGGGCAGTATACTTTATGCTGGACGGTTTTGACCTGGGAGCAGGGATACTGCACCCGTTTATTGCAAAAAATGATACGGAAAGACGGATGCTTATAAATACATTGGGACCCGTATGGGATGGAAATGAGGTATGGTTAATCACCGCAGGCGGTGCTACATTTGCAGCATTCCCCACTACTTATGCCTATATGTTCAGCTACCTTTACACCCCTTTGCTTATTATCCTTTTTGCTTTGATTTTCAGAGGTGTTTCTTTTGAATTCAGAGGGAAAAAAGACTCGGAAGGCTGGAAAAAAGGTTGGGACTTTGCAATCTTTATCGGCAGTTTTCTTCCGGCATTGCTTTTTGGTGTGGCGTTCGGAAACATTTTTCAGGGTCTACCAATAGATGCTGCAGGTTACCATGGAAATCTATTTACACTTCTCAATCCATACGGCATTTTAACCGGTATACTCTTTGTCTGTCTGTTTCTTGTTCATGCTTCTCTGTGGCTGTCTATAAAGGCTACAGGCGATCTGAGAGAAAGGGCTGAAAATCTTGCCAAAAAGCTTTGGCCGATTCTGTTAATTGTAGCTGTTCTTTTTCTTGTTTACACCTGGTTTGCTACGAACCTTTATGACAACTTTTTTGCAGCACCGGTGGGATTTGTGATTCCAATACTTGCCGTTGTAGCATTGCTTTTGAGCTATGTGTTTATGAATTCATCGTATGTCAAAGCATTCTACTCATCATGTGTTACAATCCTTATGGTGGTTTTTACGGGGATTTACGGACTGTTTCCTAATCTTATTCCGTCAAGTCTCGATACTGCCTACAGCTTAACTGCCATAAATTCATCATCCAGTGTATATACATTGAAAATTATGACGGTTGTTGTGGCTATTTTTGTTCCGATTGTTCTCATTTATCAGATCTGGGCTTATAAAGTCTTCAGCAGTCCTGTAACGGAAGAAGAAATATATGATGAAGAAGTGGAAGTTTATTAAAGCTTAAACAGGGGGAGTACTCCCCCTGTTTTTTTGAAATGTCTGATTTTATTTCTTCAGCTTATTGTGCAATCTTTTCACATAAACAGTGCGATTTTTGCACTGTTTTTTTGTTGATATTTTATTTCTCTTTTCTTAATAATGTGTTAATTTTTGGTATAAAAAATGATATTGATTATTAACAGGTTTTTGCATCTGAGTTTAATATCACTCATTGAAAGAAAAGATGCTGAAAATTAATGCGGTTTTTGAACTGTAAAACCACATCGGAGGGTTTTAATGCTTAATTTCAGAAAGATTGTCTCGCTTACAATGCTGCTGTCTTTTATTGTTGTGGTTTATTCAGGGGTTTTTCTTTTTATTGTCCCTGAAGGAAAAGTTGCCTATTGGGTGAACTGGCAGCTTTTAGGGCTTAGCAAGACTCAATATGCCGAAGTCCATGACGTGGGGGTGTTATTATTTTTAGTAAGTTCCGTTTTGCATATTTACTTAAATTGGAATGTGATATTGAATTACCTTAAAAATAAATCGAGAAAGATAGTTTTGTTTACACCGAATTTTATTGCAGCATTGGTGATAACTTTGATTTTTACTGCAGGGAGCTTATATAAATTTCCACCGTTTGAGAGTTTTTTAAATATTGCCACCAGTATGGATAAATATTGGGCACAAGAATACGGAACGCCTCCTTTTGGACATGCAGAACTTTCAGGATTGAAAGATTTGTGCAGCAAGATGAATTTAGATTTTGAAAAGGCAAAAAAAATTCTTGAGGAGAAAGGGATAACTGTTAAAAGTAAGAATGAAACACTTTTAAAAATATCTGAAAGAGCCGGGATGACCCCTGCTGAAGTGTACAAGATTATAAAACCGGTCAGGATTGAAGGAAGTGAAGAAGTTCCCACAGGACTGGGAAAAATGACTTTGGAGGGAGTGTGTAAAAAGTATGATATTGATATAGACAAAGCTTTGGATATTTTGAAGAACCAGGGTTTCAGAGTTACTCATGAGTCACCTATGAAAGAAATTTCTGAGCAGAAAGGGATGCTGCCTATGGATATCTATAAGCTCATAAAGCAGTAAGTGGGTTTATATGAACTTATAATCCAGGCCATTTTATCGGTTTTTAAACTTGACATTTTTCATAAACAAGCATATAAAAACCCCACAATTCAGGCATTTAGCCACTTTGCCCGGGTGGCGGAATTGGTAGACGCACAGGACTTAAAATCCTGTGGGAGCTTGCTCCCGTGCCGGTTCGATTCCGGCCCCGGGCACCATTTTTATCAATAAGTTACACGCCAATCACACTTATCAAACAAAATAGATTGTTTTCTTCTGGATACACTTCAGGATACACTTTCGGATCCAGCTTTGTTTGGATACACTTTTTGGATACATGTGAAAAGTGAAGATAAAAACCCCTGTATATTTTGAACATACAAATACATCAGATTGCCTCATAATAAAAAATACAGCCAAATAGGTCTATATCGATTTGGAGGAATCATGAATTTACGGAAAAATTGTTGCTTTATCTTTTTCTAACGGGATAACACCGTAAATTTAATATTATTAGAGTTTTACATTATGTTTAAAATTCTGCCGGCTATAATGCAAAAACTTACCCCCATTGATTAAAGTAGAAATTGTCGAAATTGTTTGTTAAAATTTAGTTATATTGTAAAATTTCTGGAGTTTTTAGATTTAAGAAAGGAGACTTGAGTATGGGTGAAGAAAATAAACTTAAAACATGCCCCAAATGCAGAGAATCTATTTCGGAAAAAGCTAAAAAATGTCCATACTGCCGAAGCGATTTGCGGAATTTTTTTGAAAAGCATCCTATAATAGTTGCAATCTTAGTTTTATTTGCTATCGGATATCTTTTTCCGAGTAATAATGAAAGTAATAATGAAAATATAAAACAAGATTCATCCGATATTATAAAGAATGTTTCAAACGGCGATAATACTAATAAAATTGATAATGATCAGTATTTAAGAACCAGGTATGCTCATACAAATATTAATATTAGAAAGGGGCCAAGCACAGATACCAAAGTTATAACAACAATAGGAAAGGGAACCGAAGTTCAAATAGGAGCTACTGAAGATGGTTGGGCTCCCGTTTACCTTAATGGGACAAAGGAAGGTTATATTTATGCTAAACTATTAAAAATGTATCCACCCCCTAAAATAGAAGTTACATCTTTTAGTTGGTACAAAGACCCTTCTTTTGGAATAGATGGGTCAGTTATTTATACTGTAGAGTTTAAAAATAATACCGACGAGTATATAAGTAGTGTAAGATATGAATTTTCAACATATGATGGTAAAGGTAATTTGATAGACACAAACACTTCTTATGTAGATGGTTTATCTCCTTATGGGACAAGAAGTGATAAAGGGTATGCCACTTATTTTGGAGAAGAAGAACGGGCAAAAGTGCAGGTTATTTCGATAAGATAACAAGTTGCGATAAACCCCCCATCACTGCGTAATTTTTATCTCGATGTGGAATAATGTATAGCTTAAATACAAATTAGGGCGAAAACTGGCATTATTTTTTAATTTCAGATATAAAGCGATAATATTATTTATAGGGCTTTTTTTAGAAAAGAAGGGAGAGTAAGGTGAACATAAAGTTATTAATATTCATAATTTTTGTTAGTATGAGTTTTTCAGCTTTTTGTGCGGAGACCCCTGAATTAGGTGGAGAAATGGGAGAGACCGTTGCTGGAATGATTACAGATGTGTTTTTTGGTCTTATTTTGCCAGTAGCTTTTCTAATTATAATTGGCCTTATTATTGTTAAATTTATTGAAAAGAAGCTAAAGTCAATAAAGCGTAAGTGATAAACGATAATTAGGAAAGCTTAAAAAATGCTCATAGTATTGTATAATTATCTTTAATTAGATAAAGGTGTGTTTTAAAACGGGGTAACGAGAACGGGATAGATTGTTTTGTTCTCTATGCTTTGCATTGATGGTTGAATGGTAATTCGTGAAAGAGAAAGGCATACTACTGGAAGTGCAAAATGATGGAGATGAAATTGTTCTTTTAGATGGACGGAAAGTAAAGGTTAATTCAGGCGATATTCCAACTGCTTGTGTTTGGTTGCCAACAGTGGAACTTAAAATAATAAATGAAAATAGTGAGGGAACATTATCTGTGATAATTTGCAATATTAGTAACAATGAAGAAGTTAAAGCAGTTTGGTTGTAAACTTATAGTTGCCATTTAATTATCAGCTATAGTAATGTTTCAAAGGTTCAATAAATCTTCCATTTTATTTTTTAAACTTTACAAAAAATGAATGCGTGATCTTTTAAAAATGGTTTGAAAAGTCGGTCAAAATTGATAAACTAATATCAAATATTTTTTTGAGAGTAGAGGTAAATTTCTATAATTATGAGTGAATTATTAACTATAAAAGAAGCGAGTATATGGGCGAGCAATTATTTGAATAAACCTGTGACAGCTTCCAATATATCTTATTTGATTCAATACGGTAGAGTTCGAAAAGTCGGCAAAAACGGCCATACTTATATCGATTTGGATGATTTGAAAAAATATTATCAGCAGAATTCCGGTAAAAAGGAAGTAGACTGGAAAAAGATGCTGGGGGATGACCTGAACTGGCACTTATCTTTTGCCGATTACAAGGAGTCTGAAACGACCAAACACGTTCACAGACTTCACCCCTATAAAGGTAAGTTTATTCCTCAGCTGGTGGAATATTTTCTGGATGGTCATACCGATGAATTCAAAAAAGATGTTTATTTCAAGAAAGGCGATATTGTTTTAGATCCTTTTTGCGGCAGCGGAACAACACTTGTGCAGGCAAATGAGCTGGGTCTGCATGCTGTCGGTGTTGATGTATCTGCATTTAATTCATTAATCAGTAATATTAAGACAAGCAGGCATGATCTTGTGGATATAAAGAAAAGTGTCAGGGATATTACTATCCGCTTGAAAAGTTTTATAGATGGTAGAAACAATCTTGAGTTTGAAGAAAAGTTACTTGAAGAGCTGAAAATCTTTAATGATAAATATTTCCCTTCCCCTGATTATAAAAGATGGGTCAGGCAGGGCGAAATTAACGAAAAAGAATACAGCCGGGAAAAGGCTGAGATATTTTTGGATAAATATTACGAACTTGTAAAAAAATATAATATTCAACTGAGACAGGAAAAAGACGATACGTTTATAGATAAATGGTTTTTAAAGCCTGTCAGAGAGGAAATAGATTTTGTTTTTGAAGAATTAAAAAAGATCGAAAATCCAGACACCAAGAAGATATTATGCGTAATGTTGAGCAGGACGATCCGATCCTGCAGGGCAACCACCCATTCCGATCTGGGAACTTTGAAAGAGCCTGTTACAACCACATACTACTGCAAAAAGCACGGCAAGATCTGTAAGCCATTGTTTACCATTTTAACATGGTGGGAACGTTATACCAAGGATACGCTGAAACGCATTATGGAATTTGAGAAACTGAAAACGGATACTCACCAATATTGTATTGCGGGAGACAGCAGATCAGTTGACCTGGTTGAAAGGCTGTATAAAAAGAAACCGGCACTGGCGGAATTGGTGAGAGATAAAAGAATCAAAGGTATCTTTTCTTCGCCGCCTTATGTTGGCTTGATTGATTATCATGAACAGCATGCTTATGCTTATGATTTATTCGGATTTGAGAGAAAAGACGAGGAAGAAATAGGTCCTCTTTTTAGA
>Ga0114985_100168_pt1 | contig 11603 bp, 11 predicted proteins | sample Shrwel1BS1Day9_FD_89592 | JGI IMG/M metagenome (GOLD analysis project Ga0114985, IMG submission 89592) | Subsurface microbial communities from deep shales in Ohio, USA - Utica-3 well 1 S-1-Day9 | ecosystem: Environmental > Aquatic > Deep subsurface > Shale gas/oil reservoir > Produced water/Flow...
GGTAATAATACTAATGAAGATAAGAAAATAAGACTCGAACAATAAGGTAATTTGTGAGAAAAAGAATTTATTTATATAAATTGCAGGAAAAACTGATTTAATCAAGAAAAATAGCTATAGAGCTCAATAATTTGACGAATTTTTGATAAATTGCTAATTGATAAAGAAGGTGATTAAATATGAAAGATGAATTAAATATTCCTTTATTTGAAATGATAATCTGTCTTTCAGAAGCTATAGATTTAATTAGTCAAGAAGTAAATGGTCATCATAAGCGGGTTGCTTATATTGCGAATAGTATAGCTACTGAAATGGGGTTATCTGAACAAGAACAGAGAGATTTAATTGTAGCTGGTGCTTTACATGATGCTGGTGCTTTTTCTTTACGCGAACGACTTAATGCCTTAGAATTTGAAGAATCATGTGAATATGATCAAGGTGAGAAGTCAGAGCATGCGGAGATGGGTTATAAATTAATAAAACGTTTTAAACCGTTTGCTAAGATAGCTCCTTTGATTCGGTATCATCATGTTCTTTGGGATGGAGGAAAAGGGGCTGAAATTGACGGGGATGTTATTCCAATAGGCGGACATATTTTACATTTAGCTGATCGAGTAGATGTATTGATTAATAAAAAAATAGATATTCTTAATCAGAAAGATGATATTTGCCGGAGAATAGAAAGAGAAAGTAATGAAATGTTTATACCAGAAGCAGTAGAAGCATTTTTAAGTTTAGCTAAAAAGGAAGCTTTTTGGTTTAACACTACTTCTTCAAATTTGACTAGGATTCTGGCTAAAAAGTCTGGTAGTGAAAGAATCAATTTGAATTTGGATGGATTACTTAGCTTAGCGAGGTTATTTAGTGATATTATAGATTTTAGATGTCAGTTTATTGCTACTCATTCTAGTGGAGTAGCTGCCTCTGCAGAGATATTAGCAGAGTTAGCTGGGTTTAAGAGAAAGGAATGTGTGATGATGAAAGTAGCTGGTTATCTCCATGACTTAGGTAAGCTTGCTGTTCCGCCGGAAATTTTAAATAAACCAGCTAAGTTAACTAAGAGAGAGTTTAATATAATTAAACAGCATCCGTTCTATACTTATCGTATCTTAGATAGGGTTAATGGATTAGAAGAAATTAATCATTGGGCTGCACTTCATCACGAACGACTTGATGGCACAGGTTATCCTTTCCATTATAATGAGGATTATTTACCAATAGGTTCAAGAATTATGGCAGTTGCGGATGTATTTACAGCTGTTAGTGAAGACCGACCTTACCGAAAAGGGATGAGGAAAGATAAAGTATTAAATATTTTAAAGGACATGTCTTCAGAGTCAGCATTGGATGCGGAAATTGTATTAATTATAGAGCAATATTATGATGAAATAAATCGTGTTCGTCAATTTGCTCAAAATCAAGAGATTAAGAAGTATGGTGCTTTACATAAAGTGAGCATTTGATAGATTTTATTAGTCAATATATCTCTAAATGTTGAGATATATTGACTATTTTTTATTTATAGTCATCTTGGCAATTAATACATAGGCACTGACCATCAAATTTATCTTTGTTCTTTTCACAGTATTTAACAACTGCTTCTGAAATCTTTGCTTTACAGCTTTGACACCGTTCTTTTCTAAGAATTTCTAAATATTCTACTAATTCTTTTTTAGAGCAATCTTTTAAACTTTTCTTATTAAGATTGTCAGTTAAAATCTTCTTAGCTTCTTCGTGGCTAAAGTCTTCTTTTTCAATAGTATCGTTAATGTCATTAATAATATCTTGCTTAGATTTGTCTTTATAGTTATCTTGTCTTTCATCATTTTTCAAATTTACTGGGCTATCGACTATCCGCTCACCTTCTTCTAGTTCAGGGGCAAATTGAGTCCCATAGCCTAAAGCGGCTAATGCTCGTCCTATAGCTCCTGTTTCTGCTTTTTCTACAAAGTCAAAGAAACTGGCTTTATATTCAGTCTTAGTACCTTTAGCTAAATCTTGGCCCTCTTCATTGCTAATTGTTGCTTGGCAAACTGCAATTCCTTGATCCATATCTAAAATCAAAAATTCAGTATCTATGCCATAATGAGGGTGTTCTTCTCTAAACCAGACTAATCTCCATTTTACTTCTAGATAATCTTTCCCTTTTACTTTGGTGAGATGTTTTTTAGGGTTAAAACTCATGTTGATTAGCTCCTCTCTAATTGCACTTATCTTTAGTATGGTGTAGTACATAAATATTTAATTCAGGTAATGAGTGCAAAATACCTTTTCTTCTTAAAAGTTTAAGCAGAACTTCTAAAAGTCGATTTAACCTTATTTCAAATGGTAATAAAGAATGTGAAAAAATAGAATTATTTGAAGGTAAAAATAGATATTTACAGAATAATATTTATTGAGCTATTTGGCATAATTGTTATTTTCTTGTATTGGGGGTTGATTGTTATTCAAGGATCAGTTAATAGTAGAAGTGATCAGCAGAGTATAAATGAAAAGATAAATTTACAATTAGCAGCAATGAATGCTACTATGGATGGAATAGCCATTCATGGTCAAGATGAAAAGATTATTTATTCAAATGAAGCACATGCTAAAATGTATGGCTATATACCTGAGGATTTAATAGGTGAGGACTGGCGACGTTTTTATGATTCAGAGGAAGTACAAAGATTTGAAGAAGAAATTATGCCTAAATTTTTTTCAGAAGGACAATGGCGAGGAGAGGCGATTGGAAGAAGAATTGATGGCAGTAAGTTTCCTCAAGAGTTATCATTAACTTTATTAGAGAATAGTACTTTCATCTGTATTCTACGGGATATTACTAAACGGAAAGAGGCAGAAAAGAGAGTTAAATATTTAAGCTTGCATGATAAAGTGACCGGTCTTTATAATCGGGTATATTTTGAAGAAGAATTAGAGCGATTAGATACAAAAAGACAGTTACCATTAAGCTTAATAATAGGAGATATGAATGGTTTAAAGCTAGTCAATGATGCCTTCGGACATATGGCAGGAGACCAGCGTTTGAAAAGAATGGCTGAAATTTTAAAGTCATCCTGTCGCCAAGAAGATATTATTGCCCGTTGGGGTGGAGATGAATTTACGATTATCTTACCTAAGACTGATTCTATTACTGCTGATGGAGTGTGTAAAAGAATTAAAGAAGCATGTTCAACTATTAAAGATGATGGGATTCCAATGAGTATAGCATTAGGGGCAGCAACAAAAGAAGATTTAAAAGAAGATATCTATGATATTTTTGAAGAAGCCGAAGATAGAATGTATCGCAATAAATTAATGAATAGTTCTAGTGCCAGACATGAGATTATATCTTCCCTACAAAAGACTTTATTAGAAAAAGATTATGAAACGGAAGCCCATGCCAGAAGATTAAAGCAATTAGTAATGAAGTTCGGTAATAAATTAGGATTCACTTCAGATACATTGGACAAGTTATCGCTACTTGCTACTCTACATGATATTGGCAAAGTAGCAATATCTGATAGGATTCTCAATAAGCAGAAGAAATTATCACAAGAAGACTGGAGAGAGATAAGGAGGCATCCGGAAATAGGTTATCGCATTGCTCAAGCTTCAGATAACTTGACTTCAATAGCAGATGAAATTTTAGCTCACCATGAATGGTGGAATGGAAAAGGATATCCCCAGGGATTAAAAGGTGATGAGATCCCATTTTTAGCGAGGATAATATCTATTATTGACTCTTATGATGTCATGACTAATAATCGACCCTACCGAAAAGCTGTTTCACATGAAAAAGCCATTAAAGAATTAAGAAGGAATGCTGGTATTCAGTTTGACCCGTATTTAACTGAAGAATTTATTGAGTTGATTAAGTAAATATAATTAATAAAGATAGTTACCCCCTTAGTCATTTATGATTAAGGGGGTATTTAATTCAATTTCAAACTTTGAAGGCTTATATTTAAAAATTAGATAAATAAATCACATTCATAAAAAATGATTAAATAAATGCAGGAAAAAATTCGATTGTTATGTAACTTTATAACATATCTAGTGTTATTTTCAGTAATAAATGGATCAATAATTGGAGAGTTAGGGGTATAGAAGGGAGCGACTACTATTCTTAAAAAAATTATAAGAAATAATGAAATTTTCTTTTTAGCATTAATAATATTGATTATTCTTTTAGCAGTAGCAATCTATTCAAGTGGCAAACAAATATATGATATTGAAGAAAAAAGACAGAATGGATTAGAGTATGCAGAACTAAGATCAGCAGATAAAAGTATTAAGATGTTCTTTTCTAAAACAATGCATGAATTATTGTTTATCAGAGGCTTGCCAGACGTTGAGCAATTTATAGATGAAGACTTTAAAAATGGACATTATAAAGATGAACTAAAAGAGATGTTTTATGACTTAGCTTTAAGGAGTTATAATAAATATTGTTATAAGGATTACTATGAGATTACTATGATTGATGATGCAGGCCAAGAGCAAATAAAAGTAGTCAACAAGAATAATAAAGATGCTCAGGCTGTACAGGGAGATAGCTTAATTAATGTAAAAGATAAAAAATATTTTATAAAAGCTATGCAACTTGATAAGTATGGAGTTTATGTTTCTCAAGTTAAGTCGCTTCCACAAATTAATCAAGGTGAAATGAGGAAACTGTATATAATTAAATTAGCAGTGCCTTTATTTAATTCGCAAGGAACTAAAAAAGGTGTGTTAGTTTTGAGTTTATATCTTTCCAGAATCTTAGATTTGCTATCACAAGATATGTTTATCTACACTGAGAATAATAAACTATTATCATTAGCCCCTAAAGGTGATATTAAAGTTAAAAGTATTGATTATAATGTAGTGAATATTGAACATTCAGATTCTGATGGTCATAGCTCAAGTGCTAATAACCATAATAGTGAAAAGGAACATGGAACGTTTGGAAAAGAAGTTCTTGATGGTCAGTTACACAAGGGTGATGAAAAGCAAGCAATTCATTATATAAAAACCCAACCTTTGGCGGCGATTAATTGGATAATAGGAACTAAACATCATCATCCTTCTTTAATAGAAGCTTTAGATAGAATAAGGTTACTTTCTATTATATCTTATATTGTCATTATCAGTTTAATTTTGTTTATTAGCTATAAAACCGTGCAGAAATTTATTGAATTGATTGATGCTCAAAAGGCAATTATCTTTTCCTTAGTTAGATTAACAGAAGGTAGAGATCCAGAAACGGGTGCTCATTTAGAACGGACTAGAAATTATGCTGTAATATTAGCAAAACAACTGGGGAAGAATGATAAATATTCTGATTTAATTGATGATGAATTTGTAGAAGATATTTTTGAAGCTGCACTCTTACATGATATAGGAAAAGTGGGAATTCGTGATTCAATCTTATTAAAAGACTCGAACTTAAATGAAATAGAATATGATGAGATAAAAGGCCATGTTAAGATAGGTAAAGAGTTATTGGAAAACATTATTAGCAAATTTAACCTTAAACAATCTTTTCTATCAATGGCTAAGAATATCTGTGCTTATCATCATGAAAAGTATGATGGGACAGGTTATTTAGAAGGATTAGAAGGTGAAGAGATTCCTTTGGAAGCAAGAATTTTTGCTTTATGTGATGTTTATGATGTAATCCGTTCTAAAAGAAGCTATAAAGAAGCTTTGTCACATCAAGAAGCAGTTGAGCGAATCAAGGAAGGTGAAAATGAACATTTTGATTCAGATGTTGTGGATGCTTTCTTAAAATGTAAGGATGAATTCGCAAGAGTAGGGGAAGAGTATTAATAAAAAATATATTTTTTGGATTAAAGTTGTATCTTTTGGGTTAAAATGGATATAATAAGTATGGGAATGGGACTATTTTTCTTTAAATAAAGGAGAAATTTAATTTATCTAGAACTACTATTAAAGAACTTGCTGACTTTAAGTGGTAATAGATTGTTCTATTTTAGTCATAGGTGTTTACACTTATGACTTTTTACTTTAAAGTAGAGAGGTGGTTATGGTATGGAACAATTTGTATATACAAATGAAGGAAAGGTATTATTAAAAGAAGCTGTTGAAGAGGAAATACCTAAAATTGTAGAACTATATGAGGGATTACCTAAGAATGAATATTGGGAAACAGAAGAATTAGCTAGAATTCATTATGAATTAATTGAAGAAGCTAATGGAACTACTTATGTAGCAGTCTTAGGTGAAGAAGTTATTGGTCATGCGGAGGTAGTTTTACCTGAAGATAAGAATGAATTAGCCTTTTTAGTTAAATTACAGATTAATGATGATTTAAGAAGACGTAAGTTTGGAACAGAATTAGTTCGTTATTCGATGATTATGATTAAGAAAAAAGGCTATCGTGGCTATTCAGTTTGGCCTGATTTCGATAAATCTAAAGGGCTCTATAAGAAGTTAGGTTTAAAAGAGATGAAGAATAATGAGAGTATTAAATTTAACATAAAAGAAGAAATCCCCGAGGTACAAGGTCAAGTAATTGAAGAGATAGAAAATTTTGCGGACCTTAAAGCATTTGAAATGGTAGTTGGTTGTCACTTTGCAGTTGATTTTGTATGGAAGCGTGCTTTCAAACTAGCTAAAGAAGAAGTATTGGATTATAAAAAGCCATTAATTCAAAAAGTTAAGGTTGATGCTGGGGAAGGGATTATCTTTTGTGATAATCGTCAATTCTTCGTTTCAGTTCCCAAAGATGAAGAGGAGAATAAAGAATTAATTACGGCTTTACTTAAATATGGTACTCAACTTGTTAAGGATTTTAATACTGTAGAATTAATAACTTATATTGATGAAGATTTCTGGCAAGAGATAGAAGAAGAAATGGAAAACTTTTGGGAGATAGAAAAAAGTCATCCACGATTAGAGATGGAGATGGAATTTGATAATTAAGATTAAAGAGGCCTCTAGATAAATTCTAGGGGCCTTTGTTAATCAAGGTACAAGCATAGTTAATCTGCTTGGTCTATTTTAATAATAAATTTGTTAGAAAATTATAAATAATTAAAGAAGGGAGGAGTAATGTGATTAATAAAGAATTAGAAGAGTTTATTCTAGAAGATAATATGAATACGCCATATTATGATTTATTGAACATAGAGACCGTAGATTTAGAAGAAGGGCTAGCAAAAGCTAAGTTTGTTGTTAAATCTGAGTTAACTAACCCTTATAAGAGTTTGCATGGAGGTGCAATTGCCTCTTTAGCTGATATGGTAATGGGAGTGGCAATTAGAACTACTAATCGCAAAGCAGTAACTGTTAACTTTAATATTGATTATTTAGCTGCTGGAGAATTATTAGATACTATTATTGCTGAAGGTGAGGTGACTAAAAACGGTAAAAATCTTATCTTTACTGAAGCACAATTATATAAAGAAAGAACTAAAAAAATAATTGCTAGAGCAAAAGGAACATTTATGGCCCAAGGTCCACTTTTAACGGATTAATTCAAAAGGAGGCTAAGAAAGATGGCTGGTACTAATAAAGTAGATATTGAGGTGAAGAGGAATTGGTGTAAAGGGTGTGGAATCTGTATTGAATTCTGTCCTAAGGATGTTTTAGGATGGGATGAAGAAGGTAAGGTTAAGGTAGTAGCGCTTGAGGATTGTATCGATTGTAAGTTATGTGAGTTACGGTGTCCAGAGTATAGTATCTTTCTTCTAGAAAAGGAGGGTCACAATGGATAATTTTAAATTCTTACAAGGGAATGAGGCTTGTGTTGAAGGAGCTATGTTAGCAGGAATTCAGTTCTTTGCTGGTTATCCGATTACTCCTTCTTCAGAGATTATGGAAGGCTTGGCTGAACGGTTACCACAAAATGGTGGTAAGTTTATTCAAATGGAGGATGAAATTTCGAGTATTGCTGCGGCTATTGGTGCTTCGCTGACAGGAAAGAAGGCTTTAACTGCTACTAGTGGACCGGGTTTTTCATTGAAACAGGAGAACTTAGGTTTTGCAATTATGGGAGAAGTTCCAATAGTAGTAGTAGATGTACAACGGGTGGGGCCTAGTACTGGTCTACCAACATCACCGAGCCAAGGAGATGTGATGCAAGCTAAATGGGGTACTCACGGAGACCATGCAATTATTGCTTTGGCACCGTCTTCGGTACAAGAATCTTTAGAGCTAACGGTTAAAGCTTTTAATTTAGCTGAAAAATATAGGACACCGGTTATTCTATTATTAGATGAGATTGTAGGACATATGCGAGAGAAAGTAAGAATTCCCGCGGTTGAAGAGATAGAAACTAAAGACCGTAAGAAACCGTCAGTTGCACCACAAGATTATGAACCTTTTGCAGCAGATGAAGATTTAGTACCGCCAATGGCTAGTTTTGGCGATGGTTATAGATATCATGTTACTGGTCTATTTCATGATGAGACTGGGTTTCCTCATGGTAAAGCAGAGGATGCCGATAGACTTGGGCGAAGGCTGCACCAAAAGATAGAAGGTAATCGAGATGAGATAGTAGAGTATGAAAGCTGGGAGTTAGAAGATGCTGAAATAGCAGTAGTGGCTTATGGTTCAGTAACGAGGTCAGCATTAACAGCAGTTAAGGCAGCAAGAGAAGAGGGAATTAAAGTTGGGCTTTTACAATTAAAGACTATCTGGCCTTTTGCTCAAGAGGAGATTAAAGAGCTAGTAAATCAGGTAGATAAGATAATAGTGCCAGAGTTAAATCTAGGACAATTAATTGGAGAGGTAGAAAGATTATCGAATCTGGAAGAACAGGTAGTAGGTATTAACCGTATTGATGGTGAGTTAATTAAGCCAGCTACTATCATAGAGGCTATTAAAGAGGGGAGTGAGAGTAATGGAGATTTTAGATAGTTTTAGAACTGATAAGTTTCCTCATATTTGGTGTTCAGGCTGCGGACATGGGATTGTAATGGGGGCTTTAGTAAGGGCAATGAATAAGCTAGACTTAGACCATGATAAAACTGTTATTGTTTCCGGTATTGGTTGTTCTTCTCGGGCTACAGGTTATCTAAACTTCGATACTCTTCACACTACTCATGGTCGGGCATTAGCTTTTGCGACCGGAATTAAATTTTCTGAACCAGAGCTTGATGTAATTGTAATTACTGGTGATGGAGACTGCACTGCTATCGGCGGTAATCATCTAATCCATGCGGCGAGGAGAAATATAAATATAACGACGATTATGTTCAATAACAGCATTTACGGAATGACAAGCGGTCAGTATTCACCATTAACTCCCCAAAAGGCAAAGGCTACGACAGCACCATATGGGAATATTGAGCCGAACTTTGATCCTTGTGAATTAGTGCAAGGGGCAGGAGCTACTTATGTTGCCCGAGGCACAGCTTATCATATTAAGAAGTTAACTAGATTTATTAAACGAGGAATTGAACATAATGGATTTTCATTTATCGATGCTGTTAGTCAGTGTCCTACTAATTTTGGTAGGAAGAATGGTTTTAAATCGGCTGTAGAGATGATGCAGTGGCAGAAAGAGAATACAATTACTATTGAGAGAGCGGCTAAAGCGAGTGAGAAAGAGGTTAAGAATAAGATCCTAGTAGGTGAATTACATCATAATAATCGCCCAGAATATACCGCTAAGTACGAGCAGGTTATCGAAAAAGCCCAGAAAGGTGGCGATAACTAATGGCAGATAGAATTGATATCCGCATCAGTGGGGCCGGAGGTCAAGGTGTAATCTTAAGTGGAATCATTTTAGCAGAAGCTAGTGCAATTTATGATGAAACTAATGCCGTGCAGACTCAAGCCTATGGTCCCGAAGCTAGGGGTGGTGCTAGCAAGTCGGAAGTAATTATTAGTCAAAAGAGGGTTAATTATCCTAAAGTTATAGATTTAGATGTATTAGTAGCTTTAAATCAAGAGTCATATGATAAATATATTGGTGATTTGGAGGATGGTGGTACTTTAATCGTTGATGATAGTATTAAAGTTAGTAAAGAAAAGAAAGTTAAGGTCTATAGGCTGTCATTAATAGCTAAAGCGAAAGAAGAGTTAGGGACTAAGAAGGTAGCAAATATCCTTGCTCTAGGTGCTTTAGCTGCGGTAACTGACCTAATTTCATTAACTGCATTAGAGCAAGTAATTCCTAACAGAGTTCCTGCAGGTACAGAAGAAATAAATTTAAAGGCTTTAAAGTTAGGTGGTAAGATAGTGAATTAATGAATGAGGGTGGAATACTAAATAAGCCCGAGGCTATCAACTAATAGCTTCGGGCTACTTCAAAACTGGTTAATTTTGTGCTAACTCTTCAATCAACTCTTCATCTGGTGTAACAAAAAGAGTCTGCTGTTCTTCATAATAGACCATACCTGGCTTGGCACCTTTTGGTTTATTAACATTCTTAACTAGGGTATAGTCTACCGGGACATTAGAAGATTCTTTACCTTTACTATAGTAAGCAGCTAAGTGAGCAGCTTCTTTAATAGTGTCTCCTGGTATTTCATCTCGAGTATGATTTCTAATAATAACATGAGAACCAGGTAAATCTTTAACATGAAGCCAGAGGTCATGATTATTGGCTACATACTTAGTTAATTTATCATTCTGACGGTTATTACGCCCAACTCTAATATCAAAACCATTCGAAGACTTGAATTTAAGCGGTTCTGATTTCTTTTTTTGCTTACGTCGTTTATCTTTGTTTGACTTTTGTTTCTTAATATATCCTTCATCAGCTAATTCTTCTTTGATCTCTTCTAAGTCAGTCATATCTTCGGCTTGGTTCATAGAAACTTCGACTTGTTTTAAGTAATTAATCTCATTCTTCGCTTTCCTTAATTCATTCTCTAGATAGTCAACACTTCGTTTTGCTTTATTATATTTTTGAAAGTATTTTTGTGAATTCTCTACTGGGGATAAATCTTGGTCTAATTGAATAGTAATCTCTTCTTGGTCTTCGGAATAATAATTAATAGTCTTTAACTTATCCTGACCAGGTTCTATTTGATGAATATTAGCTTTAATTAATTCACCTTTAATCCTATACTTTTCTGCATTGCGCGCTCCTTTTAATTGCCCTTTGACCCGCCGGTACTTTTTCATAGCTTTTTCGATATTATCCGAAGTAATCTTAGTTAAAGAACCTTTAAGACTATTTAATTTTCTACTCTTAATCTGAGTTGTAAAGTAATAATCTAATAATTGGTTAGTGCTAGCAAACTCTTTCTTTTTAAGATTAGTAAATTGGGTTAAATCAATTACAGAGTATTCTTTTAGATTACCATCTTTATCAAATACTAAATTAGGATAGAATTTATTGTCTTCAATTAACTTAATCACTTTTTGAAATTCAGTCCATAATTCATCTAAAGCAAGGCTATTTATTTTTCTAATCTTTTCTTCTCGTCCTATACCGGCACGATAGGCTAACTCCTTAGCGACCAAAGGACTGACTCCTCTTACATTCTCCATAATTGCTCGATAAGAACTTTTATCTATATTATCAGTAATTCGTTGTAAGAATTCTTCTTTTGTAATGATTAATGGATTAATCTTATCTTGTTTAGGTGGTTGCTGATACTCTTTCCCAGGAAGGATCTCTCGATGGCGGCTCATATTAGAAGTAACGCGTTTAATAC
>Ga0114985_100175_pt1 | contig 11318 bp, 8 predicted proteins | sample Shrwel1BS1Day9_FD_89592 | JGI IMG/M metagenome (GOLD analysis project Ga0114985, IMG submission 89592) | Subsurface microbial communities from deep shales in Ohio, USA - Utica-3 well 1 S-1-Day9 | ecosystem: Environmental > Aquatic > Deep subsurface > Shale gas/oil reservoir > Produced water/Flow...
ACCGCTGGGTGCCGGGCCGATTCGATTACTTGCCGCGTTTGGGCAGCACGTCTTTCAGTTTGGCGCGCATGTCACGAATGGCTTTTTCCGTGGTTTCCCAGTTAATGCAGGCATCGGTGATTGATACACCGTACTGCAGGTCTGCCAGGTTTTCCGGAATCTTCTGATTGCCTTCGTTGATATGGCTTTCCACCATCAGGCTCTGTATGGACGTGTTGCCTTCCAGGATCTGGTGGGTCACATCCTGCATCACCAGCGGCTGGATGGCCGGGTCCTTGTTGGAGTTGGCGTGGCTGCAGTCCACCATGATGGACTTGCGAAGACCGGCTTTTTCCAGTGCCTGTTCGCACAGCGCAACGCTGACGGAATCGTAGTTCGGCTTGCCGCCACCGCCACGCAGAACGGCGTGACCGTAGTTATTGCCCTTGGTCCGGATGATGGCCACCTTGCCCTGCTGGTCAATGCCCAGGAAGCTGTGAGGGTGGGAAGCGGACTTCATGGCGTTGACCGTCACATCCAGGCTGCCGTCGGTGCCGTTTTTGAAGCCGATGGCCATGGAAAGACCGCTACTCATTTCCCGATGGGTCTGGGACTCGGTGGTACGGGCGCCGATGGCGGACCAGGCAATGGTGTCCTGCAGGTACTGAGGAGAGATCGGGTCCAGGGCCTCGGTAGCCGTGGGCAGACCCAGCTCGTTGATGTCCAGCAGCAGGCGGCGGCCCATGTGCAGCCCTTCTTCAATATCGAAGGTATCGTTCAGATGGGGATCGTTGATCAGGCCTTTCCAGCCGACGGTGGTCCGGGGTTTTTCGAAATAGACCCGCATAACCAGAAACAGGGTGTCACTGACTTCATCCGCCAGCTTCTTCAGGCGGTTGGCGTAATCCCTGGCCGCTTCCACATCGTGAATCGAGCAGGGGCCTACCACCACAAACAGGCGATGGTCCTTGCCGTCCATGATGTCGTAGATGGCCTGTCGGCCGCTCTCAACGGTTTCTGCGGCTTTGTCCGACAGTGGCATTTGCTCTTTCAGTGCTTCCGGCGTAATCAGGGGTTCCTGACTGGCCACATTCAGGTTTTCCAGTTTCTTCCCGGACATCTAAACTCACCCGATGGATATTTGAAGATTTTTATTGAAAGGCGCCGGCGCGCAGTTGCGGCAGACCCCGGCGAGTTGGTTATACTGCGTTATTTACAATCCCTTTTCAACGCTTCCATACAATGGGTCCCGGATGTCGCCTGAGCAACAGAAACCACGTAACGACTCGTCGTCACACAAGGTGGTTTCCAAAAAGATCAACCAGATTCTGTCCGCTCTCCGGGTGCCGGATCTCCCATATCCAGCCAGTAAAGTTCCTTCCGAGGCGGAGCCCGAATGGCGCTCCCTGTTGCTGTCCTGCTGGGCCGAACAACGTGATGAGCGGGTAACGCGGGTACTGGGTTCGGTCGACATCACCTGGTCTGTGCGCCAGGTAAATGCCGCTTACCTGTCCGACCGGATCATGGATCTGTTCCTGAAAACCAGTGGCCTGCATCCCACACTGATTACCCGGATTGCCCGCCTGCGCTTCTGGCTCGCGTGGCGCCTGGACGTGGCCGGTGCGGAGGCATTCAATGGCCGGTTGCTGAACTGGCTGGATCACCTGAAGGAATGGCGTGGCTGGAGCGATACCGGCGGTCGTTCCGCGCGGGCACTGCTGGATCAGCTGGACGTCCTGAAACAGCTGGTTGCCGACAGTTTTGAGCAGGAAAGTCCGACGTTGGTGGAGTCGTTCTGTGAGCACTGGCTGGCCGACGCGGAAAAACGCCAGGCTCAGGTCAACCGGTTGAGCGAACGCTTGCTGGACACCGAGCAGGGTGCCTCACGCCAACGCTTTGCCGACCAGGTGGCCCGGGCTCTGATCGGCCGCGCCCTGGAAGGTCGCCAGTTACCCCGGGGCATCAGCCGCTTCATCCTCGAGGACTGGTATTCGGTGCTCAAGCAGAGCGTCTGGCTCGAAGGTACCGCCGGTGAAGCGCACCGCCATGCCAACAAGCTGCTGGAGTGGCTGGTTTGGGCCGGTGACCCGCAGTTGTCCCGGAATGATCCCAGCCGCCTGTACCACGTGGGTGAGCAGATTGAGGACCGCCTGAACAGCGTTTGGTCCCGGGTATTTTCCAGCCCGGCTCCGGCCGATGCTATTGCCAAGGCACACGCCGACATTGTCGCCCGTATCCGGGGTGACGAACCGGCGCTGGAGCCGGCGTTGCCCCAATCAAGACCATTCAAGTGGGATACCGCCTGGTTATCGCTTACGCCTGTAGAGCCCGTGGATGTCGAGCGATTCGTCCATAAATGGTATGTCGAAGGCGAAGGGGTGCACGAGCAACGCCGATTCTTCTTCGCCCTTTTGGAACACACCAATGAAATCCTGTGGACCAACGGTGTGGGTGCCAAACTCAGCACCCAGGGATGGCCCACCTTTGTTGCCGCTCTGGAATCCGGCACGCTACGGGAGCTTCCCGCCCCGACCCCATTTGGCCAGATTTTAGGCGAGACGGTGACCGTCCTGGCCCAGGTGTGTGTAAAACAGCAGAAGCAACGGGAAAAAGCAGCGGAACAGGCCCGGGCCCGGGCGGAAGAGGCGCGCCTGGCCAAGCAGGAGGCTGAGCGCAAACACAGGGAGCAGGAAGCCGCCCGCCAGGCAGAGCTGGAGCGTCAGCGTGCCGAGGCGGAAAAGCAGCGTCAGGAAGACGAGAAGGCCGAACAGCTGCGCCAGAAGCGGCAGCGCGAACTGGAGGCAGGCCAGCAGATTGATGGCATCCCATTGGGCGGATGGATTGTCATTGCCGGCGATCCGGAACCCGTGCGTCTCAAACTGGCGGTGAAGATTGCTGCTTCGAACAAGTTTGTATTCGTGGACCGTCTGGGGCTCAACCGTTCCGAGTTCCACTATGAAGATCTTGTTGAAGGAATTGTTGAGAATCGCATTCGAGTGCTGGGGAAATCGGCGGAATTTGATGACACATTAACCCGGGTCGTTGGCAGAATCCGGGTAGGGCGAAGCTAAGGAAGCTGAGACAGACATGACCGATCAGGACTATACCTTTGGAACCGAACCCGAGCTGCCCCGTGGGCACGATGACCGGGCGTATTACCGGCTGACGGCCCGCGCCGTTGCCGGCATCCAGATTGAAACCTCTGAGCCGGCGGAATCGGCCGTGGCAGGCCATTCCGCACCTCGTGTCCTGCAGTGCCGGATTCGGGATATTTCCGTGGGTGGTTTCAGCCTGATTTCCCGGGAGCCATTTACCCAAGGTGCCATCCTGTCCGCCAGTGTGGATCTGGCCAATGGCGCCAACACCTACGGCCTGACCATTGAGGTCAAATGGTGTCGTCCGGTGGAGCAGGGCTATCTGGTCGGGGTCAGCGTGCTGGAATCGGATGAAACCGATTACCTGGAATGGATGGAGGCCATTGCTGATGCGCTGGCTGAATGCTGAATGCCAGGGATGTATTCAGGACGGGTCACCAGAAACAAAAAGGGCTGGCAAAATGGAGGCTGTGTGAAAACAGCCTCCGAAGCTGGCAAAATAACCGCGACATGGCTCGCGGTTATTTTTTATGAGACATCTGGAAGGCACCCCTCGCAGTCAGACGCTGCTGCTCCCGCCCAGCGTTGAAGATTATGTCCCCGAAGATCACCCAGTTCGCGTCATTGATGCGTTTGTGGATTCATTGAATTTGTCCGAGATGGGATTCAGGAAGGCGCAGACGGCTCATACCGGCCGCCGCCCTTATCATCCCGGCGATTTGCTCAAGCTCTACATCTACGCCTACCTCAATCAGACCAGCAGCACCCGACGACTGGAAAAAGAATGTCATCGCAATCTGGAAGTGTTGTGGTTGATGAAGCAACTGGCACCGGACTTCAAGACCATTGCCGACTTCCGTAAGGATAATGGTGACGCGGTGAAGAAGGTGTGTCGTCAGTTCATTGTCTTTTGCAAGCAGGCGGGGCTGGTCAGTGGCCAGTTGGTGGCCATTGATGGCAGCAAGTTCAAAGCGGCCGCCAGTAAAGACCAGGCCGTTACCCGCAAGCAGCTGGAGAAACAACTGGGCAAGCTGGACCAGAAGATCGATCGTTATCTCGCTCAACTGGCGGCTTCAGAACAGGGCGGTGACTCAGGCCTCAACAGTGACAAGGTGTCCGAAGCCCTGGCCTACCTGGAAGCCCACAAGGCAGAGCTGCAGGATGAGCTGAAGACGCTGGTCGATGAAGATAAAACCCAGCACTGTCGTACCGAGCCGGATGCCAGGCTGATGAAATCCGGCCGGGAAGGCATGGTGGTGGGTTATAACGCGCAGAATGCCGTTGATGAGGAACACCAACTGATCGTTCACCACGAGTTGACCCAGGCGGGGAACGATAACCAGCAATTAAAGCCGATAGCCCAAGAGGCTCGTGACGTACTGGAGGGCGAATTAGAGACTATCGTTGCCGATGCAGGCTATTCCAACGGGCAGCAGATCAGCGACCTTCAGTCCTCTGAGTACGATGTGGCGGTGCCATCAAACCGGGCGGTGAATAATCAGGGAGCCGGTGGGCACTTCCAGAAAAGTGACTTCACCTATTTGCCCGAAGAGGACGCTTACCGCTGCCCTGCTGGAAAGCTGTTGCCGCACAAGACCGTGAGCAACAAAGATCGAATGCATCTGTATGCGCGTTCGGGCTGCAATCAATGCCCGTTACAAAGCCAGTGCACCAAGGCGGATCGACGCTGGGTCTCACGCCACTTTGATGAAGAGGCTCTGGATAGGGCCGACGACTCGGCCACACCTGAGCGGATGATCCGCCGAATGGCCACCGTTGAACCCACCTTCGCCACTCTCAAAAGGCTGCTCAATAAAGGGCGATTTACCTGCTGGGGCCTTGGTTCTGCCAGTAGCGAATACAGTCTGGGTGTGCTGAGTTATAACCTGATGCGAGCGATCAATGTGCTGGGCGTGAAGGGAATACTGGCAAGACTGGCCTGAGTCCCTTCTCAGCGTTTTTATTGCCTGGAAATATAAACCGACTCAAAGCAAAAATGCCCCGGACGATATCCGAGGCATCTTGCTCGCCAACTCAGAAGCTATGTAAATCGAGTTTTTACACAGCCTCCAAAATGCCGGCCCTTTTTGATTTCACAGATTGAGCTGATCAGTCTTCCAGCTCGCCCATGCCGGTGATGTTGAAACCACCGTCCACGTACATGATCTCGCCGGTGATGCCGGAGGCCAGGTCGGAACCCAGGAACGCGGCCGCGTTGCCCACTTCCTCGGTGGTCACGTTGCGACGCAGCGGGGCACGCTTGGCGTTCTCGGCCAGCATGCGACGGAAGCTGGCAATGCCGGAGGCGGCCAGGGTCTTGATCGGACCGGCGGAGATGCCGTTCACGCGGATGCCGTCTTTGCCCAGGCTGGCCGCCATGTAGCGTACGTTGGCTTCCAGGGAGGCCTTGGCCAGACCCATCACGTTGTAGTTCTGCAGTACGCGCTCGGCGCCCAGGTAGCTCAGGGTTACCAGGCTGCTGCCTTCGTGCATCATGTCACGGGCACCCTTGGCCAGCGCCACAAAGCTGTAGGAGCTGATGTCGTGGGCGATCTTGAAGCCTTCACGGGTGGTCACGTCCACGTAGTTGCCATTCAGCTCGTGGGCCGGGGCATAGCCTACCGCGTGGATGATGATATCGATGTTGTCCCAGTGCTTTTTCAGCTCGGTGAAAACGTTGTCGATCTCTTCGTCGCTGGCCACGTCGCACGGGAAGGTCAGTTGGCTGCCCCACTGGTCCGCGAACTTCTCAACGCGGGACTGCAGTTTTTCATTCTGGTAGGTGAAGGCCAACTCGGCGCCTTCACGGGCAAAGGCCTCGGCAATGCCGTAGGCAATGGAATGTTTACTGGCAACGCCAACAATCAGTGCTTTCTTGCCACTGAGCATACCCATGGGTTCGAACTCCCTATGTTCTTTGGTTTCAATAAATTATCCCGGACTGTCGGAGCCCGGGTAACGATCAATTGGTCGTAGACTGATAGAACAACGCCGCACTGAGCAGTTCCCGCGTGTAGGCCTGCTCAGGATTCCGGAAAATAGTCTCGGCGTTGCCGTACTCGAAAATCTGCCCCTGCTTCAATACCAGCAGTTTATGGCTGAGGGCTCGTACCACAGCCAGATCGTGACTGATAAAGATATAGGATAACCCATATCGGGCCTGAATATCGCGCAGCAGTTCAATTACCTGCTTCTGGACGGTGCGGTCGAGCGCGGAGGTGGGCTCGTCCAGCACAATGATTTCCGGTTGCAGCACCAGTGCCCGGGCAATGGCAATGCGCTGGCGCTGACCGCCGGAAAACTCGTGAGGGTAGCGGTGCCGTGCCTCCGGGTCCAGGCCAACGTCAATGAGGGCCTGGATCACCAGGGCATCGTGTTCCGCCCGTTTGTCCGGCAGGTGAATCTCCAGCCCCTCGCGGATGATCTCGGCTACCGACATTCGCGGGCTCAGGCTGCCAAACGGGTCCTGAAACACGATCTGTACTCGCCGGCGCCAGGGCCGGAACTGTTTTTGGCTCATGCCACCCAGATCGGTGCCATCGAGGCGGATGCTGCCGGTGGCGCCGGTCAGTTTGAGCAGGGCGTGGCCAATGGTGGTCTTGCCGCTGCCGCTTTCACCCACAATGCCCAGAGTTTCCCCTTTGCGTACCGAGAAGCTCACCTCTTGAACCGCGTGAAACGCTTCTATCACCCGCCCCAGCAGGTTTTTGCGGATCGGGAAGCGCACATTCAGGGCTTCGACGGTTAACAGTTCCGGGTGACTGCTGGCGATCGTCAGCGGGCTTTCAGGCGGTTCGGCATCGATCAGCTTGCGGGTGTAGGGGTGTTCGGGATTCCGGAACAGGGCTTCGCACTCACCGGCCTCCACGGCCTTGCCTTTTTCCATCACCACCACCTGGTCGGCGTAGCGACGTACCAGCGTGAGATCGTGGGTGATCAGCAGCATGGCCATGCCCAGTTTCTCCTGCAGAGATTCCAGCAGCTCCAGCACCTGTTTCTGCACGGTCACATCCAGCGCAGTGGTGGGCTCGTCGGCAATCAGCAGTTCCGGTTCGTTGGCCAGGGCCATGGCAATCATCACGCGCTGCTTTTGACCGCCGGAGAGCTGGTGCGGGTAGCTTTTCAGGCGCCGTTCCGGCTCGGGAATTCCCACCAGATCCAGCAGCTCCAGGCAGCGCTCGCGGGCCTGTTTGCCCCGCAGGCCCTTGTGCAGCTCCAGAGTCTCGGTGATCTGCTTTTCCACCGTGTGCAGCGGGTTCAGGGAGGTCATGGGCTCCTGGAAAATCATACTGATCTTCCAGCCCCGGATCTGGCGCATGCGCTTTTCCGATGCTTTGAGCAGGTCCTCACCGTGGTATTCGATCCGGCCTGACGGATACCCAGCATGGCGCTCGTCCAGCAATCGCAGCACCGACAGCGCCGAAATGGATTTGCCGGAACCGCTTTCGCCCACCAGGGCCAGGGTCTGGCCGGCCTGAAGGGAAAACGACAGGCCGTCGACCACGTGCGGGCCGTTATCAAACTGTATCGACAGATCCGAGACGTTCAGCAAGTCACTCATATCAACTCTTTCTCGGGTCGAAGGCATCGCGAACCGCCTCGCCCACGAAAACCAGCAGGGTCAGCATGATCGACAGGGACACAAACGCGGAAATGCCCAACCAGGGCGCGTGCAGGTTGGCCTTGCCCTGGGCGATCAGTTCACCCAGCGACGGCGAGCCGGAAGGCAGGCCAAAGCCAAGAAAATCCAGCGAGGTCAGGCCGGTGATGGCGCCGGTCAGGATAAACGGCAAAAAGGTGAGGGTGGCCACCATGGCGTTGGGCAGGATGTGCCGGAACATGATGCGCCGGTTATCCAGCCCAAGGGCCCGGGCCGCCTTCACGTACTCAAAGTTGCGGGCGCGCAGGAATTCCGCCCGTACCACGTCCACCAGGCCCATCCAGCTGAACAGCAGCATGATGCCCAGCAGCCACCAGAAATTCGGTTGGACGATGGCGGAGAGGATGATCAGCAGGTAGAGCATGGGCAGGCCGGACCAGACCTCGATAAAGCGTTGTCCAAACAGGTCCACCTTACCGCCGTAGTAGCCCTGGATGGCGCCCACGGTCACGCCCACCACGCAGCTGGCCAGGGTCAGGGTCAGGCCAAAGAGTACGGAAAGCCGGAAACCGTAGATCACCCGGGCGGCCACGTCCCGGCCCTGGTCATCGGTACCCAGCCAGTTTTCCGCGCTGGGCGGGGCGGGCGAGGGCACGTCTAGGTCGTAATTGATGGTGTCGTAGCTGAACCGGATGGGCGGCCATATCATCCAGCCGTTGGCGCGGATTTCGTTCGCAATAAACGGGTCCCGGTAGTTGGCTTCGGTGGGTAGAAAGCCGCCGAAGGTTTCCTCCGGAATAGACTGAACCACGGGGAAATAAATATCTCCCTTATATGACAGCACCAGGGGGCGATCGTTGGCAATTAATTCGGCACAAAGAGACAGGCCAAACAGAATCAAAAACAGCCAGAGGCTCCAGTACCCCCGACGGTTATTGCGGAAATTATGCAGGCGGCGTTGCTGGATGGGTGAAAGGCTAACCAGGGTCACGCGCCCTCCCGGCTTTCAAAGTCGATACGCGGGTCCACTAACATGTAAGTGATGTCGCTGATTAGCTTCAGCACCAGCCCCATCAAGGTGAAAATGAACAGGGTGCCGAAAATCACCGGGTAATCCCGGTTCAGGGCCGCCTCAAAGCCGAGCAGGCCAAGGCCATCGAGTGAGAAGATGACCTCGATCAGCAGTGAACCGGTGAAGAACAGCGACACCAGTACGCCCGGCAGGCTGGCAATGACAATCAGCATGGCGTTGCGGAATACATGGCCGTACAACACCTGCTTTTCCTCCAGACCCTTCGCCCTGGCGGTCACCACGTACTGCTTGCCGATTTCGTCCAGGAACGAGTTTTTGGTCAGCAGGGTGAGGGTGGCAAAACCGCCGATCACGTTGGCGGTTACCGGCAGCGCCAAGTGCCAGAAATAGTCGGCGATTTTCTGGTACCAGTTCAGCTGTTCGAAATTGGAGGAGGTCAGCCCGCGCAACGGGAACCAGTCAAAATAGCTGCCCCCGGCGAACAGCACAATCAGCAGGATCGCGAACAGGAAGCCGGGAATGGCGTAGCCCACCACAATGGCAGAACTGGTCCAGACATCGAAGCGTGAGCCATCATGCACCGCCTTGCGGATACCCAGGGGTATGGAGATCAGATAGATAACCAGGGTGGACCAGAGCCCCAGGGAAATCGAAACTGGCATCTTATCGAGGATAAGCTCCACCACGGAGCGGTCACGAAAGAACGAATCGCCAAAATCGAAGGTGGCGTAGTCCTTAAGCATCTTCAGGAAACGTTCGGGGGCCGGCTTGTCGAAGCCGTACATTTTCTCGATTTCGGCGAGCAGCTCCGGTGGCAGCCCCCTCGAACCCCGCGTATCCCCGGAGCTGGCCGACGCCACCTCCCCGCCGGTATCACCACCTGCGGCCCGTGCCAGTGCGCTACCGCCGTGGCCTTCCATTTCGGCAATCAACTGCTCCACCGGCCCGCCGGGCGCGGCTTGAACAATGATGAAGTTGAGCAGCATGATTCCCACCAGGGTGGGAATGATCAGTGCCAGCCGCCGTAATATGTAAATGCCCATTCAGAGGACGAATCCTTTCATAACAGACGGGAGTTGGCCCGGTGGATCAGGGGGTGATCCACCAGTTGTTGATATCGACGCCGTTTTTCGGTGTGACCTCTGGACGTTCGAGTTTGTTCCAGTAGGCCACCCGGTCTTTGGTCAGGTGCCAATGTGGAATCACGTAATGGCCATTCAATAATACCCGGTCCAGGGCCCGAACCCGATACACCAGCTCCTCCCGGGTTGGGGCCTGGATGACCTGGTTCACCAGCTCATCCACGACCGGGTCTTCGATCCCCATGTAGTTCCTGGAACCAGTGACGTCCGCGGTGCTGGAATGCCAGTATTCGCGCTGCTCATTGCCCGGTGAATCGGATTGGGGGATGACCTGGGTAATCATGTCGTAATCGAAATTGCGTACACGTTGGATGTACTGGTTGCTGTCCACCAACCGCACGGTGACGTCAATGCCCAGTCGCTCCAGGTTTTTTTTGAAGGGTAATACCACGCGCTCAAAGCTCTTCTGGAACAGCAGGATCTCAAAAGCCAGTGGCTTTCCGGTTTCCTGATGCACCATCTTGCGGTCCTGGATGTGGTAGCCCGCTTCACGAAGCAGCGTGAGTGCAGTGCGCAGATTGTCTCGCAGGGTGGTCTCACCCTCGGTACTGGGGGGCGCGTAGTCTTCGGTGAAGACGTCCGGGCTTAGCTGGTCCCGGAAGGGCTCCAGAATCTCCAGCTCCCGGCCTTCGGGCAGACCAGAGGAGGCAAGCTCACTGTTTTCGAAGTAACTGTCTGTCCGGGTGTACTGATTAAAGAACAGGTTACGGTTGGCCCATTCAAAGTCAAACGCATAAGCCAGGGCCTCCCGCACCTTGGGATCTGCGAAGACCGGCCTGCGGGTGTTGTACACAAACCCCTGCATGCCCACTGGACGATGATGCTCAATGGCTTCCTTGGTGATCTTCCCCTCCTCGAATGCTTGGCCCGTGTAGGCGGTGGCCCAGTTCTTGGCGGAGGTTTCCTGACGAAAGTCAAAGCTGCCAGCTTTGAAGGCTTCCAAGGCTACTGTGTCGTCAGTGAAGTATTCGTAGCGGATTTCGTCAAAATTGAAACGGCCTTTACGCACACCCAGATCCTTCGCCCAATAATCTTCCACCCGCTGGTAGGTGACAGATCGGCCGGCTTCGTAGTCGGCAATGCGGTAGGGCCCACTGCCGACCGGAATATTCAGGCCATTACCACTGAAGTCCCGGTCCTGCCAGTAGTGAGCGGGCAGAATGGGCATCTGGCCCAGGATCAGGGGCAGTTCCCGGTTCTTGGTGTCGCCGAAATCAAAACGGATTCGGCGCGGGCCTTCAACCGTTACCTCGCTCACGTCTGCGTAGTAGTTGCGGTAAAACGGGTGACCCTCGGTGGTCAGCACCCGGTAGGAAAACGCCACATCCTCGGCGGTGATCGGCTCGCCGTCCTGGAACCGGGCCTCTTCCCGCAGGTTGAAAATCACGTAACTGCGGTCTTCGGGCACCTCAAGGCTCTCGGCGATCAGCCCATACTCCGAGAACGGCTCGTCGGCGGAGGCCTCCATC
>Ga0114985_100181_pt1 | contig 11079 bp, 10 predicted proteins | sample Shrwel1BS1Day9_FD_89592 | JGI IMG/M metagenome (GOLD analysis project Ga0114985, IMG submission 89592) | Subsurface microbial communities from deep shales in Ohio, USA - Utica-3 well 1 S-1-Day9 | ecosystem: Environmental > Aquatic > Deep subsurface > Shale gas/oil reservoir > Produced water/Flow...
CGGGGCGAGAGGATTTGAACCTCCGACCCTCGGTTCCCAAGACCGATGCGCTGCCAAACTGCGCTACGCCCCGAATGAGTCGCATCTTATATTATAAATTTTATTATTTGTCAATTACTTTTTGTATTGGCGCCCTCCCAAAATTTACTCATTTAAAAAGGCGTGACGCTGAGGGGGAGGTATTGAAGGTTCAAGGTTCAAGGTTCAAGGTTCAATGTTCAATCCTATCAACTCTTCCCCCGAATATATAAATTTTTACATTAAACAGAAGTACTTAGTACTTAACACTTGGCACTTAATCCTTAGCCCTTGGCACTAAGCCACTACTCAACAAATTACTACTTCCCCATCTCACTATCTCACCAATTACATCCCGCTATTGCCAAAAATAGGAGGGTAACAGAAATGAAAACTATTGAACATGAATGTGTTATATTGTAATATAAAAAAACACTGAGAGGTAATTCAATGGGCAAAAAAAATGAAAAAAGAGTTAAAGTCAGAAATCTCACTATTGATGACCTGGCGCCGGTATACCATCTGGGGGAAAAAATTTTCACGCTTCAGAGTTTTCCCAATCTGTACAGAGTATGGGATGAATACGAAGTAGTTAATTTTTACACAAACGATCCTGAGAGCAGTTTTGTGGCCGAAATAGACGGGCAAATCGCGGGATTCATACTTTCTTACATTGTCAATAAATCTCCCAAAAAATATGGATACCTTGTGTGGATGTGCGTTGACCCGGAATTTGAAAGCAAAGGACTGGCCTCCAAACTTTTCGACGAATTCAAAAAATATATGTTGGAAAATGATGTAAAGGTTCTTCTCGTTGATACTGAAGCTGATAACAAAAAAGCTTTAAGATTTTTCATGAAAAAAGGTTTTGCCAAACCTAATGAGCAGATATATCTTACTTTAAACCTTGATGAGGCGGTGCCAGATAATGATAAACAGTGAAAGATTGCAGAAACTGCTCACAGAAATGATAGATATTTACAGTCCCTCCGGCAAAGAAACCGAGCTGACCGATTTTCTTCAGGCTTATCTGAAAGAGCACAATATTCCCTATGAATTCCAGGAAGTTGAGAGTGAGAGAGGTAACATTATTGTAATGCCGGAATCAGGAGAATGCGACACAATTTTTGTAGGGCACATAGATACCGTTCCAGCTTTCGACTATGAAAATTATGTATCGGATATTTATGAAAATGAAATTTACGGGCTGGGAGCCGTTGATATGAAAGGCGGTTGTGCCGCCATGATTGAAAGCTTTTTATCTTTTCAGGAAAATAATAAGAAAGATTTTACCGCGGGACTGGCGTTGGTTGTCGGAGAGGAAGAATCCGGAGACGGGGCATATGCATTATCAAAAGATTACTCCTTTCGCTGGGCTGTTATAGGCGAACCCACCAATCTACAGCCGTGTTACGGACATTTCGGTTATGTTGAAATTGCACTTGCCGCATATGGACAAAAAGTTCACGCATCTCTTTCCAAACCCGATAAAAATGCAGTGAAAAAGATGATGGATTATTTAAACATTATAATCAATTACATAGAAAAGGATGTCAGCGATATTATTTACAACATAAGAGATTTGAGCAGCTCTCAGGCCGGTTTTGCAACACCCGACAGATGTGAAGCATATCTGGATTTGCACCTTCCCACACGATACCCCATCGGTGTGTTAACTGCAGAAATCGAAGATCTTATTTTCAGAAGTTTTAAAAACAACGAAGTAAATTACTCCCTTGAAACAATTCATCATGGTTTTGAACTGACAGAAAAAGGTATGCTGCCTCAGCTTATAAAGCAAATTTTCGAAAAACAAAAATTTGATTATAATCCTCTCTTTTTTAAAAGTGATTCTGACGCCCCCATTTTATGGCAGTCAGGTATTAAGCCTATTATACTCGGTCCGGGTGACATCTCATACGCCCATACAAAAGAAGAATGCATCAATTTTAACGAAGTGGAAAAAGCAGCTGAAACTTACCTGTCCATAATGAATGAATTGTAAAAACCGTAATGCGTGATGAGAAGGTAGTTAGAGGTAGTTGAGGTGCTAACCGCGTACACAACATTTTATTTATTTATTTCACATAAACCTTATAAAATTATTCCGCTAAAAATTGTATTACATTAAAGAGTTGTGTGCGTGGTAGTTAATTTTTGTCCTATTGATATGGTTGAGAAAGTTGAATTTCAACATTGACCCTGTAAATAGTTTTGTGTAAGTGCCATTTTATACACTTAACCAATACACCAATATACTATTTACATTTTTAGCTTGCTTTATGCTATTATATCTATGAAATTAATAAATAAAAGGAGGAAATCATGAAAAAATTAGTTGTAATTTTAGGTATTTTGGCACTTGGGGCTACAATGGCATTTGCTTACGGCCCTGGAATGGGAAGAGGTTACCACAATGGAATGATGGGATATCAAGGCGGTATGATGGGATATCAGGGTCAGCCTCACGGCGGACAGGGCTATGGAAGAGGTATGATGCCCGGATATAATTGTCCCGGACCTTTTTACGGGAATCAGCAGGGAGAGCAGCTTAACGAAAAGGAGGCAACAAAAAGGGTTAAAGAATTCCTGTCCGTAAACTTAAAAGGATTCGAAATTGTAAATCAGGAGCAGTTTAATATGCCCAGAGGTACAATGTATCAGTACACTGTACAGGATGAAAATAAAAACAAATTCCTGATAAGGGTGAATCCTTTCGAATATGTAGTAGGACCTATCCCGGTTTACAATACCAATCAGTAAAAAGGGAGAGAATTTCCCTCTCTTTAATCCTCAGGCAGAATGAAGGATTTTTTACCGTGTTTTCGTCTGAATCTGTTAAGCAGATTATAATTTTTTTCTTTTCTTATCAGATATTTTTCTATTTTATATTTGCCGGGTATATCGGCAAGAAGAAAAGATAATAATATTGTTAAAAGTCCCTGACCGGGGACAACAAGAAGAAGAATACCTAAAAAAAACAACAAAAGTGCAGCGATATTCCTAAGTGCCATTTTCATATAATATACTGCAATATCCCTTTTTCTTGAGAAATATTCTTTTTTGGATGAATAACTGAAATAATCATGCGGAATTTTTAAAATAACATAAGGAATCAAAATAATACTTATAAAAAAAAACAAAACAGAAAAAACCGCCGCATAAAATATAAACGTTTCATTTTGCAAAAGGTTAAGAATATCCATGCCAATCTACTGCAAATCCTTAATATCTATAGACAAAGGATTTCTCAAAAATTTTACTTCTTTACCGGAAACGTCGACAATCGTCGAAGGCGTATTTTTCCGGGAGTAAGATTCTTCATATAAAAAGTAATCTATATCCTTTTTAAAAATTTCAAAAATACTTCTAAATTCCCCGGTATAACTTTTCCCGGACAAATTTGCACTTGTGGCTGTAAATGGAGTATCCATCCTCCTGATAGTCTCCCTCAGCCATTTTTTATCCGGTAGCCTGACAGCTATTTTACCACTATTAACAGCATAAGAATATCCATCAAGCTCAGTTTCTAAAATAAAACTAATGGGGCCCGGCCATGATTTGTTAAGAATTTTTTTCGTTTTATCCGTAACTGTAATTTTCAAGTTATCCAGCTGTTTGATATCAGAAATCAATACAGGAAATGGTTTATCAGCCTCTCTTCTCTTTATTTTACTGATTTTTTCATTGGCAAAAACATCAAAAAAATCAGCACCAATACCATAAATAGTATCTGTGGGAAAAACAACCGGACTGTTAGACAATGCTGCTTTTTTAAATACTTTAACAGCATTTGCCGTATCTGCTTTCATTATAAGCAACTGTCAGCCCCTATCTTCTATTCTCCTCTGAACTTCCTCGTCATCCTTGTAAACCTTTTCAGCCATCATTTTTTTGTATTCAAGCAGTTTCTTTTCCAGTTCCTCATCGCCTGCACTTAACACCTGTACAGAAAATATTGCAGCATTCTTAGCACCGGCTTTACCGATAGCCATTGTTGCTACAGGCACACCGCCGGGCATCTGAACCATTGACAAAAGAGCATCCATTCCCTGCAAAGATGTTGAAGCCACCGGAACAGCCAAAATCGGTATATGTGTTTCACTGGCTACAACACCTGCCAGATGAGCTGCCGCACCGGCTATAGCAACAATCACCTTTACTCCTCTGCTCGGAGCGTTTTTTACCCATTCTGCGGTTTTCTCAGGAGTTCTGTGGGCGCTGGAAACGGTAACCTCCCATTCCACACCAAATTCATCCAAAGTATCCATGACCTTTTCCGCAATTTCGATGTCCGATTTACTGCCCATAATAATGCCAACTTTACTCATTTCATCCTCCGGAGCGCTTTATTACCTATATCTTTTCTGTAGTGCATATTTAAGAAATTTATTTTTTTCACTGCTTTGTAAGCATTATCTATAGCATTTTGAAGTTTGTCACCCTTCGCAGTGACACCCAGAACACGGCCGCCGGAATTAACCAGTCTGCCGTTCACATTTGATGTTCCTGCGTGGAATACTTTTACATCTTCAATCTTTTCGGCATCTTCAATACCCGTAATCTCACAACCTTTGTTGTAAGCTTTGGGATAACCTCCTGAAGCAACCACCACACAAACCGAAGGCTTCTCATTCCATTCAATATTTGCAGATTCAAGTTTTCCATCAATGCATTTGCTAATCACATCTGTAATATCCGAATCCATTCTGTAAAGAATGGGCTGTGTTTCCGGATCTCCGAACCTGCAGTTGAATTCCAGAACCTTGACTCCGCTATCGGTTATCATCAGTCCGGCATAAATAATTCCTTTATAGATAATTCCGCGCTTTTTAAGTTCTTTTATAAGAGGGTAAGCCACATTTTCAGTCACATAATTCATAATATCTTCAGTGACAACCGGTGCTGGGGAATATGCACCCATCCCCCCTGTATTCGGCCCTTTATCTCCGTCAAACACAGGTTTATGATCCTGGCTGGACTGAAGCGGCAGGATTGTATTGCCATCGGTAAAGGCAAGATATGAAGCTTCCTCTCCATCCAAGTATTCTTCAATGACAACTGAATTTCCTGACTCACCGAATATTTTATCAACAAGAATACTGTTAAGCGCTGTCCTTGCTTCTTCTCTGTCAAAAGCAACGGTAACACCTTTACCTGCAGCCAGGCCGTCAGCTTTTATCACAGTCGGCACACCTTTTTTATCCACGTACCCGAGTGCCTCATCGTAATCAGTGAAACGCTGGTATTCTGCCGTAGGGATACCGGCCTTATTCATTACATCTTTGGAAAAAGCTTTGCTTGCCTCAATCTGAGCCGCTTTACTGTCGGGACCGAATATCTTAAGTCCCTGTTCTTCGAAAAAATCAACAATGCCGTCCACAAGGGGATCTTCCGGTCCGACAATTGTTAATTCAACATTATTCTTTTTGGCAAAATCAGCTAAATCTGAAAATTCCGAAGGTTTTATATCTATATTTTCACATTTATCTTCAGCAGCTGTCCCTCCATTACCCGGTGCGCAATACACTTTCCCAACTTTTTCACTGCGCGCTGCTTTCCAGGCTATGGCATGCTCTCTGCCACCACCGCCAACAACCATAACATTCATTCAATACCCCCGTTTTTGTTCAAGGTTCAACGTTCAAGGTTTAGTTATTAATTTCCCTTTGCTCACTTCAACTCTCTCAACCATTTCAACTTTTTCAGCCATCTAAAGCGTTAAATTAGACAGCGGTACTTAGTGCTTAGCCCTTATCACTTATCACTTATCACTTAACACCTAACACCTAACACTTAGCACTAAATTAATGTTTAAAATGCCTCATCCCTGTAAAAACCATTGCCATTCCATGCTCATCGGCAGCTTTTATGACTTCATCATCCCTGATCGATCCGCCGGGCTGGATTACAGCCATTATTCCCCTATCCGCAGCTTCGTCTATACTGTCTCTGAAAGGGAAAAAAGCATCGGAGGCCATTACTGATCCTTCGAGCGAACTTCTGGCTTTTTCAGCCGCTATTTTGCTGGAATCCACACGGCTCATCTGCCCTGCTCCCACGCCTATGGTTCTGTTATCCTTTGCATAAACAATAGCGTTTGACTTGACATGTTTAGCTACAGTCCATGCAAACAGCAAATCATTGTATTCATCATCAGTAGGCTGTTTTTTTGTGACAATCTTCAGTTCCCTGTCATCAGGTAATGTCTGTATATCCTTCTCCTGGAGCAGATAACCTCCGACAACTTTTTTCATATCGGATTCTTTCTTTTTTACAGAAAAGTCACCTTTTATTTCAAGCAGTCTTATATTCTTCTTTTTTGTCAAAATTTCCACGGCATCTTTTGAGAAAGAAGGGGCTGCGACAACTTCCAGAAAAATTTCGGATAAATTTTCAGCCAGATTTTTATCCACCTCTCTGTTTAATCCAACGATCCCCCCGAAAGCACTTAGAGGATCACATTCCAGAGCGTTTTTGTAAGCTTGTGTAATATCATCAGCCAAGGCAACTCCGCAGGGGTTGGTATGTTTCACAATTACACAGACTGGCGTATCAAACTCTTTGACCAACTCAAGAGCTGCATTGGTATCAATAATATTATTAAATGAAAGTTCCTTACCGTGCAATTGATGTGCATTGGTCACACCGGGCTCAGAAACCGCCGGTGATGTATAAAATGAGGCTTTTTGATGGGGATTTTCTCCGTAACGCAACCCCTGTTTTTTCCTCATGGGAATAGCAATTTCATCGGGAAAATCTATCTCCATTAGATTATTGAAATATCCTGAAATGATACTGTCATACATTGCCGTATGTGTAAAAGCTTTTCGCGCCAGATCCATTCTTGTTTCAAGCGTGACACCGCCGTCTGTATCTATCTCATTCAAAATAGCGGCGTAATCCTGCTTATCCACCACAACAGTCACATATTTAAAATTCTTTGCAGCACTTCTAATCATGGTGGGGCCGCCGATATCTATGTTTTCTATTGCCTGAGATGTGGTTACTGAAGTGGAATTTATAGTCTTCTCAAATGGATAAAGATTCACAGCAACAATATCTATATCAACAAAACCGTGCTTTTCCATTGTTTGTCTGTGCTCTTCATTTTCTCTTATATTCAATATCCCGGCATGGACTTTAGGATTAAGTGTTTTCACCCTTCCGTCCAGAATTTCGGGAAAACCTGTAAAATCAGAAATTTCAACAATATTAAAACCTTTTTCTTTTAAGAGTTTTGCAGTTCCTCCGGTGGAAACTATTTCGATACCGCATCTGTCCAGACCTTCTGCAAATTCTATCAGTCCCTCTTTGTCGGAAAGACTCAAAAGAGCCCTTTTAGGCTTTATCAGCACTTTTTACCTCCTTGAAAAAAATAATATCTACAATCAGAAAAAATATACCCACAGAAATAGCGCAATCGGCCACATTAAATGCCGGCCAGTGATATTTTCCTATATAAAAATCCAGAAAATCCACAACTTTCCCGACAAAAACCCTGTCGATAAGATTGCCTAAAGCTCCGGAAATAATCAGCATGTATGAAAAAAGTCGCAATTTATGCTGCTTTTCTCTGTATGCCAGGCTTACAATTATAATTATAGCAATGATGGTGATTATTATAAAAAAAAGCTGTCTGTAAGCCTCGTTCAGATCGGCCATCATCCCGAAAGCCGCACCGGGATTCAATATAAAAGTAATGTTAAAAAAACCTTCGATTACTGAAAAACTTTCATAAAGCTCCATATTGTGTATAACAAGATATTTCGTAAACTGATCCAAACCTGCAACAGCGGCAATAAACAGTATGTATTTTTTCATCAAAACCACCGGAATAAAAAGAGGGGTCAAGCCCCTCATAAGATTATTTAACCTGAGAAACACATCTTGAGCATATTCCAGGATGCTCTTCATCTTCACCTATTGAATTTGAGCGCACCCAACACCGTTCACACTTTTCATATGGAGCCTGTTCGATAAAAATTTTAAGAGGCATATTTTCTGACTCAAAACCATCGGAAATTTCGTCATAGTCTTTAATAATCAGCTCAGAAATGATGAAAATTCTGTTAATACCCTCATCAGCTGTCAATATATCCTTTAAATCTTCTTTGGAGCCAAGTGTGACCCTTGCATCAAGAGGGTGCCCGATGAGTTTCTCTGTCCTTGCAAGTTCAAGAGCTTTGTTTACTTCCTTCCTGACAGCCGTAATTTTGTCCCATTTTTGCTCAAGCTGCGTTTCATTGTATTCATGTATTTCAGGAAAAGTTTCCTCAAACACAAACTCACTTTTACCTTCATATTCGGGGATATATTCCCAGATTTCATCAGCTGTAAATGATAAAATGGGTGACATAATAATACTCATCTCTTTTATCAGAGTAAAAACAACCGTCTGCGCCGACTTCCTGTAATGAGAATCGGATTTATATGTGTACAATCTGTCTTTTAAAATATCCAGATAAAAGGATGAGAGCGTATTTATACAGAAATTGATAAATGTATGGTAAAATGTATGGAATTGATATTTATCAAAAGCTGTCAATATACGTTTTTTGGCCTTCTCCCATTTGATCAGTATATATCTGTCCAGATCCAGCAGTTGGTCATAACTGATAATATCCTTATCCGGCTGGAAATCGGAAAGGTTGCCGAGAAGATACCTGGAAGTGTTTCGTATTTTTCTGTAGGATTCCACAAGGCGCTTTATTATATCAGCGGAAATTCTCACATCTTCAGAATAATCTTCCGCACTGACCCACAGTCTGAGAATTTCTGCTCCGTATTTATTTACAATTTCATCAGGTGTTATAACGTTGCCGACTGACTTAGACATTTTCCGTCCTTGGCCGTCTACAACAAAACCGTGAGTCAAAACCTCTTTATAGGCAATTTTCCCGCGGCTTCCCACACTCTCCAGTAATGAACTGTGAAACCACCCTCTGTGCTGGTCGCTGCCTTCAAGATACATATTTGCCGGCCATGTCAGCTCATCCCTTTTTTCACAGACAGCCGCATGACTTGTGCCGGAATCAAACCAGACATCAAGTATATCCGTCTCTTTCCTGATTTTTCTGCTTCCGCAATCGGGGCAGGAAAAATTTTTGCCGAGAAAATCCTCGACAGAATGATCAAACCATGCATCAGCGCCTTCTTTTCTAAAAGCTTCAAGTACCTTTTCCTGTATATCTTCATCGATTATCGTTTTATCGCAATCCCGGCAGGTGAAAACAGCTATAGGAACGCCCCATGTGCGCTGTCTCGAAATACACCAGTCGGGTCTGTTCTCAATCATTGACGTAATTCTCTGTTCCCCCCATGAAGGGATCCATTTGACTTTTTTTATTTCATTCAGAGCATTCTTTCTCAAATCATTATTTTCCATCGATATGAACCACTGCGGAGTAGCCCGGAAAACGACAGGTTTTTTGCATCTCCAGCAATGTGGGTATGAATGTTCCACTTTTGAATTTTTAATCAGTGAGCCGTTTTCCCTCATATAATCAACTATTTCGGAATTCGCTTTGAAAATATTCTTACCGCCGAATATAGGCAGACCGTCTTTAAAAATTCCGTAATCATCCACTGGATTAAGAACTTCGAGTCCGTATTCTCTTCCGACTTCGTAGTCCTCCTGACCATGCCCCGGAGCAGTGTGTACGATACCGGAGCCCTGCTCGGTAGTAACGTGTTCACCGAGAATCATTAAGGATTTTCTGTCATAAAAAGGATGATGTGCATATTTATTTTCAAAATCCACGCCGGATACAGATTTGACTTCTTCGTAATCGTCCACACCGAATTCCTGCATCAGATCCTCAACCAGTTTCTTAGCAACAATAACAATCTCACCGGCTTTAAGATTATCATTCTCAGAGGACTTAATCTTGACAAACGAATATTGAAGCTCAGGGTGAAATGCCACCGCCAGGTTTGCAGGTAACGTCCACGGAGTGGTTGTCCAGATAATTACACTGATTTTTTCTCCGTCAATGCCGAATTCTTCGGCAGTTTTCCCATCAACTCCAAATTTCACAAAAATAGAATCCGAAGTATGCTGAGCATATTCAATTTCAGCTTCTGCCAATGCCGTAACACAGCTTGTGCACCAATGCACAGGCTTTAAACCTTTATAAACACCGCCGTTGTTAAAGAATTTATACAATTCACCGAGTGTAACGGCCTCATACTCAAAATCCATCGTAATGTAGGGATTATCCCAGTCACCGAGAACACCGAGTCGTTTAAATTCATCCCGTTGAATATCTATAAATCTGTCAGCATATTTCCTGCATTCTTTTCTCACATCTGATACACTCATATTCTTCTTTTTGGAACCGAGCTTCTTATCCACCTGATGCTCAATAGGCAGACCGTGGCAGTCCCAGCCGGGCACATAAGGTGAAAAATACCCCTGGGCTGATTTAATTCTTACAACAAAATCTTTCAGGATTTTATTCAGGGCATGTCCCATATGAAGATGACCGTTTGCATACGGCGGGCCGTCATGCAGCACATATTTCTCCGCCCCTTTTCTTTTCTCAAGAATTCGTTGGTAAAGCTCCTTGTCATACCATGCCTTAAGCCGCTGAGGTTCCTTGTTGGCAAGGCTGGCTTTCATTGGAAAACCGGTTTTAGGAAGATTGAGTGTATCCTTGTAATCCATGCTTACTCCTTTTATAACAAGAATCTTTTAAAGAGTGACTTTTATCACTAATCAGTATAATAATCAAGTGCCAAAATAGTTTGGACGACTCCCAAAATTTTCGCATTTAAAAGCCGTAATGGGTCATGGGTGATAGGTGATGCGAAATGTTCAAAGTTTACCCTGTTGAATACCTTCAGGTAAGCAGCGGAGCTGCTATTCAACGGGGTTCAAGGTTCAAGCTTAGTGAAAGTGGAAGAAAATAGTTAATTGTTATTCGTGGTTATTAACCGGAAAAACCTGCCCTGTCTGTGAAATAAGGTACTTAAAACTTAGCGCTTAGCACTTAACACTAATACACCTTTTCCCCAACTCTCCATCTCTCCATCTCCCCATCTCCCCATCTCTGCCTC
>Ga0114985_100187_pt1 | contig 10880 bp, 8 predicted proteins | sample Shrwel1BS1Day9_FD_89592 | JGI IMG/M metagenome (GOLD analysis project Ga0114985, IMG submission 89592) | Subsurface microbial communities from deep shales in Ohio, USA - Utica-3 well 1 S-1-Day9 | ecosystem: Environmental > Aquatic > Deep subsurface > Shale gas/oil reservoir > Produced water/Flow...
GCTAAATTTCCAGCGGTAGCTACTCGCCCTGGATAGCCGTAGTGCAGCATAGTAGAACGAGCAAAACTACAGATCGTATTAGCTAATTCTTGAGTCTTAGCTACAACTTCAATAGTAATCCCTACTTCGTTAGATAAGACTTCTAGTTCAGGCTCTAAATCTCCCATTACTCCATCACGACCATATATCCTAAAGAGCAATTCATAATCAGCTTCATCTAACTCATCAAAATTATTTCGTACTGTCTCTTTAACGACTTTTATTACATGATCTAATTCTTTAATCATAATTGGATCTCTAGTCCCAGCAATAGATATAGTGCGATATCCTACTTTCTTCGCTCCCTCTAGCTTAATTGTATATTCATCACTCTCAATAAATTTACTACCACTCACTTTAACCACTCTATCATCATACTGCTCAAACTCTGTTCCTGTTAAATCAATTATACCACCAGGACCATGTAGCTGAAGTGGATTCGCCTTCTCATAAAGTGTATGAGCAGCTACTGAAGTCGTTGTGCATTTCCGCTCAGGATTCAATGGTTCTAGAAGAAAGTGGTCATCTCGCAAAGTTCCAAACATACAATCACTACCACTACCAGGATTAGCGGCAATAGAAGCACATTCCATAATCTTACCCATATGTAGAGCTAATCCCGCTGGATAACCTTCTTTAATACAGAGACTAGCAAAGACTGTCGGGTCATAAGCTCGGCCAGCCACAATTACTTCCGCTCCCATGTCTAATGCTTTAATAATCGGTTCTACTCCCATCTGCCCTACAATCCTAGTACTTGCTTTTAATTCCTCTTCATTAATCTCTTCAACTGAAGGTAAAGGTGATATGTCACCTTGATTAAATTTATTTAAAATAAACTCCTTATCCTGTTCAGCTTGAATAGTAGCTAATTTAAAATTCAAATTATCTTCGTTCGCTATCTCCTTCACTATTTCAACACACCACTCTAAATGCGGGGCCCCACCAGCACCACCAGCAGTTCCTAAAATAACCGGAATTTCTCTGTCCTGACCAGCATTTATCATTAATTTTAAATCTCTCTTAACCGCTGCTCTATCAGTAAAAGAAACCCCCGCCCCTAAATAATAAGGTCCCGGGTCAGTAGAACCAGCATCTACCGCTATCAAATCTGGGTCCTTATCTAAACCACGTTCAAATGACTCCTTAGGAAACCCATAGCCTAAGATTGCTGTCGGGGATAGAATTCGTAATTCTTTCATTTATGTCACCTCCATTATTAGTAAAAGTGTCATTCATCAGTAAAGATATCTTTAAGGTTTTAACTGTCAACTATAAATTGTCAACTGTCAACTATTTCACTCCTCGTCTCGCACGAAGCAAACTCAAGACCCGTTCCATCTCATTTTTAACTATCATCAAGCCTTCATCAACTCCCATACCTGGCTTAGCTAACATTTGGTCTGGTCTCGTTGCTAATGCTAAATTAACACAAACCTGCGCAGAACGTTCTGTTTCATTACAAGTACCACCTTGATAAGCCCCAATTCCATTCTTTTTACAGTATAATACTGCTTCTATTGTATTATTAATTCCGCCTAAGTCAGGAGTCTTAATTTGAATAACATCTGCTGCTTCTTCATCTACAAACAATTTAATATCTTCTAATGTATTACACCACTCATCTGCTACCAGTTCTACGGCTATACCTCTTTCTTTAACTTTTGCCTTTAGCACCCTCATATCCTCAATCTGCTTCTTTCTACTTCCAGAATCCATAGGCCCCTCTACTCTCAAGGTATGTGGCTTAGCTACCTCTGCTAGTCTTTCTAAATAGTCTGCCATTCTTCCTGGATTATTATCAAAAGCTAAACCTAGAGTCCCATAAACGTCAATATGAAAGATAGGTTGATAATCTTCTTTATTTTTAAGCTTCTGCACTCTATCTTTTAACCATTTAATATATTCTAATAATTTTTCTCCTTCTTCTCCCAACTTTTCTTTTACATTATTGATTAAAGCGTGAGGCATTACATCAGCATGTTTAATAATCATCTTATCAGCGTTCATATACCTCTCATCACCAGTCTGAGTAAAGATAGGAACAGGTCTAGTTGTGAGTTTTAAATTATATTCTTCAGCTACTATCTCAGTCATCGTCCTCTTTTTAGCTTTCGCCACTGCATCTAATAATGCCTGGGTAAGCCCGTAACGTATAGCAGTATGTAGACGTTTACCATCTATCTTAAAGTTATCAAACTCTTCAGCTAAATCTTTAAAACTATCTAATTCTCTGCCAACTAATTTAGGAGTTATCTTTTTTTCTATTATTGGAATAAACTCTTCAGCTAAAAATAATGGGTCGCGCCCATCCACCCCTGAATATTGAACCGCTGCACAATCACCATAAGCTACTTGCCCATCTTCTAGGATAATCATAATAGAGATTGATTCTCCCGCCTGACGCACAGAGCTAAAGCCTTCAGTTAATGGTTCTCCTACATAAGCAAGGCCATCATGCTCAGCATCTTCTTTAATTGCTTTTTGATCATCAAAATAAAACCCAGTTAATCCTGGTGAAGTTAGTACCTCTTTTATCTTCATCTCTATCTACTACTCCTTCCTAAAAACCTAAATCTAAGACTCAACCTTAGTCTCAACCTCAACTTTAACCTATAATTTTCTGGGCTTCACTGTCTCGCCCAGCCTAAAAATCAAGGCTGGTCGCAAGCCTCCGATCGACTCTGCTTCTAATTCGGAAGCTCTTTTCTGGGCTTCACTGTCAACTGTCAACTATCAACTCCTAGGCTTCCCCATCCAGCCTACAAACCTAGGCTCCTTACAGCTTTAAAGCCCAAAAGCTGACGTGGATAAGACCCTGCTGTGGTCCTATGAAATTATTGCATTTAACTTAAACTCTATATTTGGTTCTAAATATCAATTCTTTAATTAAGTTCTAGGTTTTCCTACCAACATCCCTTTGCCTATTGCATAGATATCATCAATTACCATTTGGAAGCTTGGTTCTCTTTCTTCGTCTCTTCCTCTTTCTTCTAACCGTTCTTTATTAAATTTAATTACTTCTTCTGAGAATGGTAGGTTCCCATGATTTAAATAACGAATTGCTCCATTGTTATCTCTAGCCGGAAGTAAATTACCTGCATTATACTTACTCGGAGCAAATGGAATATCTAAAACTCCTGCTTCAAATGCTCTTACTGTGCCCTGAGCTAAATCACCATCACCTAATTCTAATACTCGATTAAGAATTTGCTTGGTCTCTTTTCTAATCATTTCCTTCTCTTCTTCTAATAATCCCTTAGCAACAAATTGTTGGTCTTTTAACATATTAACTAACTGTTTAGTCGTTCTTAACCCTTGTGCATTGGCTTCTTTGGTTGGTACGCCTAATGCTTCGTGAGGGGTTTTAACAATAACTTTTGTAGCATTAGCCAAAGCTGCTGTTGCCGCTCCCCACGAAATCACTCCAAAAGCTTGTGCTTCATCTTGTGGGAAACCACCCATCCATTGATGAAAGACAGTAGTTAACATTATGTCATCATATTCTGCTAAATATTCTTCGGCTAATTCTTTCAAAGAATGGATAGCCGCCACATCTTGAACTAAATTTCCACACTGCCCATAGCCTAACGTAATGCTCTTAACTCCCTGCTCAGCAGCTAATAACCCTTCAATAATAGCTATACTATGAGATACTGATGGTGGAACTAAAGTCCCCGTTAATGGTCCAAAAGGCTCTCTATTAATTCTCATTCCCTGTTCTTCATAATAACCTATTAAACGGTCAACATACTGCCAATCATATAAAGTCTGTTTAATTGAGACATCTTTAGCGTAAGGAATATTATAAGAGATTCCACCACCTTCATAATCAGTAAAGCCACCAGCAATAGCGATTTCAGCTAATAATCTAGCATCCGGCGTTCCATGTCTAACTTGTAACGGGGCATCTAAAGCTTCAACTACCTTTCTACAGCCATCAACACCATGATTTACCGCCGGAAATCCATTTAACATTGAACGACCTTCATTTCTACTTTCTTTAATTCCTTGTTCTGCTTCTTGATAATTATTCTGCCGCGTATAACTATCTATAGTACTAGGCAATAAATCTGCTTGCCCTTCTTCTCGCAAAAATTTTAATAACTCAATATGTTCATCAATCAAAGCCACCCCGGCGCGAGGTTGAATTAATGTAGCCTTCTCTTCTTTAGCTATAGCTAATACCTCCGCCATAACCTTTTTCTTAGGAAGGTCCTTATGATATTCAATTGCTTCTTCTAAGTCTACATCTTCACCTGTAGACCACTGCTTTAATACTTCTTCTCTTACTTCCTTAAATTTATCTAAATTCCATCTTTTATTCTTTAATTTCATCAATCTCTCCCCCTATCTCTTTAAGGTGTTTTTTAGCCAATTGAAAAGCTTTATCTAATGAAATTTCAGCTAATAATCCAATGGATGCTAAAATATATTCTTTATCTAACATTAGTTTAGGCTTTTTAGGAGCTAAATTAGTAGGATTATCTTCATTAAATAACCCTTGCTTTAATATCTTTCCCGGTTGCTCACTATGAACTAGGATACCACCAGTCCCTATCATTAGATTTAAATCAGTTAAATCCTTCCCATACTGCACATAACTTTCTCCGAAAGGAGTATAAACTACCTCAATCTTTCCTACGTGTCTCTCAATTGCTAATTTAGTTGCTACTTTTGCAAGCCCAGCGTCTAATTCTCTTTCTAATTCATTATCAGGAATATAATCAACATCTTCATTAATCTTATTAATATAATTTACTACTTCTGCTTCGTCTACTCTATCTGGAAGATAGGTTAATATTTCTTGCTTATCAATAGCTTCTATTAAAGAAGATGCACTATACCTCATTCCTAAATCTCCTTCGACTGTTCTCTTTACATAAGGCTCCTCTAATCCTTTAAGATTAACCCCGCTTTTAGTAGGGCGGCCAACAGCTACTGAATGAATATCAGTTGTCGCTCCACCAATATCAACAATCATTAATTCTCCTAAGCCTTCTTCATTAGTTCCTTCAGCAATCAACTCTGCTGCTTTCATTACGGCTGATGGAGTTGGCATCACAACCCGTTCTATATACTCCTCTACTCTTGCTAACCCCTTAGCATAAATAATCTTATCTAAAAAAAGTTCTCTTATTCTTTTTCTAGCAGGTTCTATATTTAATTCTTCTAGCTTGGGCATGACATTTTTAGTAATATAAGCTTCCTTATTGCTATTCTGTATGATACTTTTCACATCATCAGCTACTACTTTATTACCAGCTACTATAATTGGAGCATTTAACTCTGAAGTTGCTAACATCTTAGCGTTATGTAAGATAGTATCTTGATTTCCACCATCTGTTCCCCCAGCCAAAAGAACCACATCAGGATTTTGTTTAATAATCTCTTCTACTTCACTATCAGTTAGTTCATAAGAATAGACCTTAGCTACTTTTGCTCCTGCTCCTAAAGCCGCTCTTCTAGCAGCTTCAGCAGTTAAGTCTGGTACTAATCCAACAGCTACCATCTCCAAACCACCTGCTGCACTACTACAAGCTAACCGATGTTCAATGGAATCTAAGCTAATTCCTAAACCTTCTAGTTGCTTAAAAAGATTTTTAAGACCAATATTAATATCATCTTTGACTGTCGTTAAAGCTTTTGCCGTAGCCTTTATTTCTACTTTATCTAAGTCTACAACTGTCCCTTTAGTATATGTACTCCCAATATCAAGTAATAAAGCTAATTCCATAGCCTCACCCCAGTTAAAATAAATATTTTAATTGTCAATTATTATAACCCTAAATCCTCTTTCAAATCAGCAATCGGTGCTTCTGGTAAAGTACCAGGTGGATAGACTCTATCAAATCCCATATTTAAAAATTTATTCTTTGTCTTTTTCCAGTCTTGTTTACCAACAACTAAATTACCACCAAGATATAATATAACATTATCTAAACCAGCTTCTATACACTTTTCTTTAAAACCTTTGCAATCTAACTCGCCATGTCCATAAAGAGATGAAATTAAGATTGCATCAGCATCAGTCTCAATAGCAGCATTAATGAAATCTTCCTGTGGAGCTAACACACCAATATTGACTACATTGAAGCCCGCTTTAGTTAATGCTTCTTCTAATATTCTATTTCCCACAGCATGCACATCTGAGCCAATAACCCCTAATACTAATGTCTTTTCTTCCATTGGCACCACGCCTTTCACAATTTATTGAAAAAATTGATAACCTACAAAAAACTTTTAATAATTCATTAATTAACTTAGACATCTATCAACAAACACCTTTTAAATACACCAAATTGCAATAATATTCTATATATTTAATAAATATTAGTCTACAATTATAATTTTTATTTAAAAGTTTCTTAATTATTATTTTTAATATTCCTATCTTTATATTAATCATTCTTATTAATCTACTTCATTACTTGTGCTCTATTTTTGTGCTTGTTCTGTAAAATAAAACACCCATATTCTGAGCCTTCTCAAAATATGGGATATGATTAAGAGCTATTATATTGTAGATAAGATTATCAATTTTATCCTTTCGTATTTGACCTGTACTGACCTGGTGTGATTGCTACTTTTCGTTTAAATACCTTACTAAAATAACTAGCATCATAATACCCAATTAACTTCGCAATCTTCTTTAATGGCATCTCGGTCTTTCTCAGTAATCTTTTAGCTTCTCTTAGCCGAATCTGTGTCAAATATTCTATAACTGTAATTCCCGTAACATCTTTGAAGATCTTACTTAAATATGAAGAACTTAAATAAACATGACTGGCAATTTCATCTAGAGTCAATTTTTTAGAATAATTATCACAAATATAGGTTTTCACTTGCTGAACTATCCCTAAATCTTTTGTTGTCTTGTGCTCATGAATTAAATCTATATATTTCTTAATAAATTCTTTAGTCAAATTAAACCTTGCTTCTAAATCTAAAGTCTCATCCATTCTTTTAATTAATTGGTCATTTATGTGTAAAGCTGTTTCTAGCTTTACTCCACCTTCAACTGCTGCTCTTGATAACATAATTGCTATCTCTAGACATCTTGTCTTTATTAACTTTTCATCTAAATTACTATTTAACATCTCCGTAAATATTTCATCTAATAATTCAAAAACTTTTTCTTTATTACCATACTTAACTTCATCAATAAGTATCTTCTCTTTATCTATTGAAAATAATGCTTTAATTTGATTATTGAAGTTTGCATCATCATCTTTATTTACCTTAAGCTCTTTATTGTCCTTTGATTCTTTAAACTTTTGAAAATCATCCATTTCTAATATACTCTCCATAGTAGCACTCATAATTTTCTCCCTCCTCTATCTGTTATTCTTTCTAAATCTATCAACTCTTTAAATACTTATAAATTTTCTGAAAAATATAAACAATTAATATATCCACTCCTTTCCTAATTAGCTTAATTAGACTGAATAATTAATATTATCTTAAAGAAGTAGTAATCATAGTTATTTTATAATCATGATCACTATTTAGACACGTCGACATAAAATTCCTGCATTTTTAATAAAAAAAGTGCTCCATCCTAATTTTTTAGGATAGAGCACTTTATATATCAAATATTTAATTTCAAATTTGGAGGTGGCACCCGGACTCGAACCGGGGGATAAAGGATTTGCAGTCCTCTGCCTTACCAACTTGGCTATGCCACCTTTAAAGCATTTAACCTAACGCACTTATATAGTATAATATATAATACTCCACTTGTCAAGAGGGTAAAATCATCTTCCTTAAATGCTTTCTTTAGCTAAATTAGCTAAAACAGTACTCTTAACAATAATCCCTAATAACTTACCATCATCATTAACTACTGGTAATGGTATATTAAGATCAGCAATATCAGCAAATAATTCGTCTAAACTTTCATTTGGATCTGCTAATGGTGTCTCTTGAATTACATCTGATAATTCCTTCTCATCTTGATTAATAACTTCTACAACATCTTCAATCTCAATTATTCCTTTAAATTTACGTCCTTTTCCTACTACAAAGATACTAGAAATTTCATTCTTCTTCATCTTATGCATAGCAGTTCGTGGACCATCTTGTTCGTATTGTAAAGCCAAAGGTTTTGTCATAATATCCTCTGCAGTTAATATCCGTGATCGATTAACATCTTGTACAAATTCTCTTACATAATCATTTTCAGCATCCGTTAAAATTTCTTCTGGGGTCCCTAATTGAACTATCTCTCCATCTTTCATAATCGCAATCCGATCACCTAACTTTAATGCCTCATCTAAATCATGAGTAATAAATAAAATAGTCTTATTTAAATCCTCATATAAATCTAATAACTGATCCTGCATATCTTTCTTAATTAATGGATCTAATGCACTGAATGGCTCGTCCATTAATAGAATATCTGGGTCAACAGCTAAAGCTCTCGCTAAACCCACTCTCTGCTGCATTCCACCACTTAACTGATCAGGCTTTTGATCTTCCCAACCTGCTAAACCTACTAATTCTAATGCTTCCTTAGCCTTTTCTCTTCTTTCTTCTTCAGGAGAGCCTTGGACTTCTAAACCAAATTCAGCATTTTCTAACACAGTCCTATGTGGAAATAGGCCAAAATTCTGAAAGACCATTCCAAACTTCTCTTTTCTAATTTCTAATAATTCTTCTTTATTTAAGCTCATTAAATCTATACCATCTATCTTTATTTCACCAGCTGTTGGCTCAATTAATCTATTTAAACATCTTAATAGAGTTGACTTCCCACTACCGGATAACCCCATAATCACAAATATCTCTTCAGAGTTAACTTTAAAACTAGCATTATTAACTCCTACTGTTAGTTCAGCTTCTTCTAATACTTCATCTTTCGAATAACCTTCTTCAAGCAGTTCAATCCCTTTTTTAGGAGTGTCTCCAAATATCTTTGAAAGATTATTAACTACTATCTTTTCCATTAATCCAACCTCCTACTTAATTCCTATTCAATATCTATATCAAATAATAAGTCATTATTTACTCTCTTCCAAAAATTCGATCTAATACCATAGCTAAGATAACTACACCCAATCCAGCTTCAAACCCTAAACCAACATCAACTGTCGATAAGGAACGTAGTACAGGCTTCCCTAAACCTCCTGCACCGATCATCGCAGCAATTACTACCATAGATAATGAAAGCATAATACATTGATTAATCCCTAACATGATTGATGGTAATGCTAAAGGCAGCTCTACTTTATATAACATTTGCCAAAAGTTACACCCATATGCTCTTCCTGCTTCTTTCAACTCGTCAGAAACCTGCTTAATTCCTAAATAAGTTAAACGAATTGGGGGCGCAATTGCAAAAACTACTGTAGCTATAACTCCTGAAACATTTCCTAAGCCAAAGAACATTAACGCTGGAATCAAATAAACAAATGGAGGAATCGTTTGCATAAAATCCAACATAGGTCTAGTAATTAAATCTACAATACGATTATGAGCTTTAAGCACACCTATAGGAATACCAATTACAAGACAGATTAATACTGAAGTAATAATTGAAGCCATAGTAGTTAATAAAGGTTCCCACATTCTAAGATTTAAAACTAACAGCAAACCTAAAGCTACAAAGACGGCTAAGTTTTTACCTTTAAGCTTCCAAGCTATCAAAGTAAGAATACCGATTAATACCAGTGGATGTCCATAAGCTAGAACAAATTCAAATCCACTAATCATCGAACTAATAATTTCTGAAAAAGTATTTAATGGACCACTAAAATTGGCAATTATAAAGTTAACTATAGCTTCTATCCAATTACCTAAAGGAATCTTAGTAGTTAAAATATCAACTAAATACATCAACTTTTTACCTCCCTATATTCAATTAAAAGAAACTTAACGACATTCCATATTTTCTGGAATGTCGTTAATAATCCTATTTAAATGATTACTTAAATCTTTGTTCTATAACTTCTACTGCATCTTTTCCATCTACTGTCTTTATACCTGATACCCATTTCTTAACTAAATCTATATTATTCTTAATCCATTCTTGAGCAACTTCCTCTGCAGGACGCCCTTTCTTCTGATACTCTAAAATCCATTTACTTTGGATTTGAGCATTAACTTTAAATTGTTCTAAAAATTTATAGAAATTAGGCATTTCTTTCTTAAGTTCTGGCCTTGCAGCAGTATAAACTTTATCATTTCCTCCCCAAATGCCTTCAGGGTCATCTAAATACTTAATATCATACTTAACATTCATCCAATGAGGCTTCCAGCCATTAAAAGCAATCCACTCTTTAGTCTTAGTAGCTTTACCTACAGCCGATAACATCGCCGCTGTACTTCCACTTACTAACTCCCAATCTTTTAAGTTATAATTATTATTCTCTATAGCATTTTGAATAATTTGATTACCATCATTACCCGGTTCAATTCCAACAATTTTGCGATCAAATTTATCAGCATACTTATTCAAATCAGCCATAGATTTTACTCCTGCTTCCCAAACATACTTTGGCACAGCAGTTTGATAGAGGGCTTTTTCTAAGTTAACTGTTACATTTTCTATTACACCTTCTTCATTATAAGGCTTAAAGTTAACCTTCATAGTTGGCATCCAGTTACCTAAGAAAGCATCTATTTCATCATTCTTCATGCCTTCAAATAAAACTGTTTGGGTCAACGCTTTTTTCTTTACTTTATAACCTAAAGCTTCTAATACTTGTTTAGCCACCTCCGTCTTAACAGTAACACCAGGCCAATTCACATGTCCAAATGTAACCTCTTTTTTCTGTGTAGAATTCTGCTTATTTTCAGGTTGTCCACTACAACCTACTCCTAAAGTAAGTATTAACGCA
>Ga0114985_100189_pt1 | contig 10800 bp, 7 predicted proteins | sample Shrwel1BS1Day9_FD_89592 | JGI IMG/M metagenome (GOLD analysis project Ga0114985, IMG submission 89592) | Subsurface microbial communities from deep shales in Ohio, USA - Utica-3 well 1 S-1-Day9 | ecosystem: Environmental > Aquatic > Deep subsurface > Shale gas/oil reservoir > Produced water/Flow...
TAAAGTTGAAATAAGAAGTGCCAAAAACCTTTGGGGAAAAACAACCCACGAAACGGAAGATATTATTCATGAAAAATTTCACCAGGATGCAAAAATTGCTTCCATAGGTCCTGCCGGAGAAAAACTGGTGAAGTTTTCATGTATTATGAACGATAAGCACAGAGCAGCCGGAAGAAGCGGGGTCGGTGCTGTTATGGGAAGCAAAAATGTTAAGGCCATTGCCGTCAGAGGAACGGGCGGAGTGAAGATTTCCGACAAAACAGCTTACCGAAATGCTGCATTTGGAGCATACAAGCTGTTAAAAGACTCCCCTGTAACCTCACAGGGACTTCCTGCCTACGGTACTGCAGTGCTGGTGAATGTTATCAACGAAACGGGGCTTTTCCCCACTAATAATTTTCAAGGAGATATATTTGCCAAAGCCGAAGATATATCCGGAGAAACAATGGCAGATACCATACTTAAAAGAAATAAAGCATGTATGGGCTGTATTATTGGCTGCGGAAGAGTCACAGCGATTTCAGATCCAAGATTCAGCGGTGAAGGCGAAGGTCCCGAGTATGAGCCTATCTGGGCGCTTGGAGCCGACTGCGGAATAAATGATTTGAAAGCTATAGCCAAAGCAAACTATATTTGCAACGAATATGGATTTGACCCCATAACAGCCGGTGGTACTATAGCATGTGCAATGGAAATGTATGAAAATGGTATTATCAGTAAAGATGAAATAGGGAGATCTCTGGAATTTGGTGATGCTGATGCAATGGTGGAAATGATGGAAAAAATAGCCAACAGAGAAGGTTTTGGTGATAAGCTGGCTGAAGGCTCATATAGGTTGGCCGAGGAATACGGCAAACCTGATTATTCCATGAGTGTGAAAAAGCTTGAATTCCCCGCTTATGACGGAAGGGTTGCCCAGGGGATGGCTTTAAATTATGCTACAAGCAACAGAGGAGCCTGCCACGTTAGGGGATATATGATTTCCCCCGAAGTTCTCGGAGTACCTGAAAAATTAGAGCCAACCAGCATTGAGGGAAAGGCCGAATGGACAAAGGCTTTCCAGGACACCACAGCACTTGTGGATTCTTCCGGGGTATGCCTTTTCACAACATTTGCCATAACACCTGAAGAGATCAAAAACTTTTTTAATGCTGCTACGGGACTGAATTATTCAGCTGATGACCTTCTTAAAGCCGGGGAGAGAATATGGAATCTGGAAAGGCTGTATAATCTTGATGCCGGTATCGATCCTTCTCAGGATACTTTACCCAAGCGGATTCTTGAAGAACCTGTCCCGGACGGACCTCAGAAAGGATCAATGGCCAGATTAAGCGAGACGCTTCCTAAATACTACGAAGCAAGGGGCTGGAAGGATGGAATCCCTACATCAGAGAAACTTGCAGAGCTCGGATTAAGATAAATAAGCACGCTTGCATATTTGTTTGCTTTATCGATTCTTATGGTAGAGATTTCTTCCCGAGCACTTAATGCTTTAAGTGCTCGGTCGAAAGAATGCCTACGGCCAGCGCCAGTCTTTTAGACTGGTAAATATGTGTAACAGCCTATTTAGCTATCGCTGCTAGACAGTATGTTGTGTCATCCCGAGCGAAGCCGAGGGATCTCTCATTATATGATAATAATTTTTGCGGTTTTGCTTATTAATTTTCTGATGCAGAATTTAAATAGTGAGGAGTAGATGGTGAGGCAGAAAAAAATTAAGCGGATATTGCAGTTGCAATGATAAAGGTAAAAATATTCGGAATTTTAAGGGTTTATAGCGGAACTGCCGGCCGCGATCTGGAAAACGGGGTTACTGCGGCTGAGATAAAAAGCAGATTGTTTGGAAACCAATTGGATTACAGCTACATAAAAGTTCTTTTGAACGGAGAGCACGCGGATGATAAAACCGTTTTGGCAGATACTTCCGTCTCATTGTTTTATATCGGAGGAGGAGGATTTCCCGGAGGTTAGTTTATGCAAAAATACGATTATGTAATAGCTGGAAACAGTGCAGCAGGGTTAAATGCCATGCGTACACTGAGATATTTTGATAAGAATTCTTCTGTTGCTGTGATTGACAGAGAAAATGAGCCCGCGTATTCGAGAGTTTTAACACCTTATTATGTGGGTGATAAAATAAAGAGAGATGCCTTATATATCGTTGATAAGCAATTTTATAGGAAAAACGGGATAGATACGTTTTTTGGGAAAGAACTGATTAGTATTGTACCTGAAAGAAATACAATAGGTTTGAGTGACGGTACAGAGCTGATTTATGGTAAACTTTTGCTGGCAACAGGCGGTGAAGCAAAAGAAATAAAGTTTAATAATAGCAAAAATGTATTAAAATTGAGGCATTTTAAAGATGCTGACAGAATGAATGAAATGTACAAAAAATCAGCTTCAGTTGTTGGATTCGGCGCCGGGCTGGTAACCATCCCCTTATTGTCACACCTTAGAAAAGATATTGAAAAACATCTTGTGATTTCCTCTGACAGGATATTCTCAAGGGTCGTGGATAGGGATGCTTCTGAAATTCTTGAAAAAAACTTTGAATCAGAGGGGCTTACAATCCACAAAAAAGATGATTTGATATCGATTGAAGAAAAATCGGATAAGCTTGATATCACCCTTAAATCAGGCAGTAAATTGACTGCGGATATGGTTATTGTCGGTAAGGGGGTGGAACCGAATATTCAGCTGGCAGATGAGGCTGGAATAGATACCCACTGGGGGATAATGGTTGATAAACATTGCCGTACAAATGTGGGAAATATTTTTGCTGCCGGGGATGTGGCAGAATGTAATGATTTTTTTGGTGAAGGAACAGTTATCCAGGGGAACTGGCTGACGGCGGCAGAGCAGGGGGATCTGGCTGCAAGAAATATGCTCGGCTATGATGTCAGATATGAAGGAAGCCTCAAGAATAACACAACAGAGGTTTTCGGAACAGAGGTTGCGGTAGTGGGGTATTTTAATGATGATGTAAGAAGCAAAATTTTTTATGATGAACAAAGAGGTTTTTTTAGAAAAATATTTCTTGACGAATCCAATACAGTTATAGGCGCAACAATGATAGGTGAAACCAATGATGCCGGAATTTATTATGGGCTGGTGAAGCGTAGAGCTAAGTTGAATAATTTCAATTTTAAAGGTTTTATGAATCATGCGAAAATCTTGAAAAATATGGATTATTGTTAAACGTTAAGGAGTATAAAATATTTAAAAGCAATTTTTTGTTGACAACAGACTCTACTTTTTATATAAGGTAATCCCTATTGCGGGTGTAGCTCAGCTGGTAGAGCGTGACCTTGCCAAGGTTGAGGTAGCGGGTTCGAGCCCCGTCGCCCGCTTTCTTTTTCCCTTTTAATATCAACAACTTAATTTTTGCGTTTTCCCACCTGTGATAAAATTGTGATAAAGTTTGACAATTATTAAAACAAACATTAAATTCATCCAATGAAAAAAGAGAAAGCTTATAAACTTTTATCTGTCCAGGAAGGAATATCCAACCGAGCGGCAAAAGATCTTATTGACCGCGGGGTCGTTTTTGCAGGCGGTGAACATCTGAAAATTGCCCGTACTGAATTGCCTGCGGACACAGTTTTCAAAATAAGACGTAATGAACTGGATGAGGTTGAAGTTCTTTTTGAAGATGAAAACCTTTATGCTGTGAATAAATCCCCTTATTTAACCAGCTATGAAGTATCTCAGATATGCGATTTTCCGCTTATACACAGACTGGATAAAGGGACGAGCGGTGTTTTGCTTATGGCTAAGAATGAGTCTTTCCGCAAGAAAGTGGTTGAGTTATTTAGAAACCAGGAAATTGCTAAAGAGTACATAGCCTGGGTTAGCGGTGTTCTGGCTGAAGATATGTATATCGATAAAAATATAAAAACACATAAACATGTTAAGGCCAAAAGCTATACCGATTCTAAAGGAAAGCCTGCAAAAACATTTGTCTCTCCTCTGGAAGTCAGCAATAAATGCACGAAAGTTTTGATAAAGATATATACGGGGAGAACACACCAGATCAGGGTACATTTGCAGGATGCCGGCTTTCCCGTTTTGGGAGATACGGAATACGGTGGCAGAAAGCATCATCGTATAATGCTTCATGCAAAGGGGATTGAAATGCCGGGATATACGATTGAAGCTCCGGAACCGGCTGATTTTAGCTGAATATGGCATGTTTAATTCAAATGACCGGGCACTTTTATAATCAAGTGCCCGGAAAATAGACTTTCAACGGTAATTCAAATAGCGGGAAAATTATTATATTTTCACAGACTAAGCGAAAATAATGCTTTGTTTATCAGAAAACCTCCCATTGAAAGCCATAAAAAGAGAGTCAGAGACAAAAGCAAGGGTTTTATACCCACTGAGCTGAGTTTTGTATAGTTTGTTTCCAGACCCAACGCCCCCATCGCCATGGTTAATATAAGGGTGTCAGTCACATTTATCCAGCGAATGATTGCAGGGCTCAGCAGATTCAGCGAATTAAAGCCGCTTACAAGTATAAAAAATATAACAAACCACGGTATTGTTATTTTCGTCTTTGTCTTACCTTTGATATTTTTTTGAAGCACAATACTTAATATCAGCAGAAAAGGGGCAAGCAGCATGACTCTTGTAAGTTTTACTATAACGGCAGTATCAGTGGCAATTTTTCCTACTGCGCTTGCTGTTCCCACAACCTGTGCAACTTCATGGACTGTGGAGCCGATATAGATTCCCTTATACGTTTCAGCCATATTTATATGGTTTAATCCCAAAGGATATGTGAACATGGCGAGTGTCCCGAACAACACTACAGTCCCCACTGCGACTGCAGTTTTGTAATTTTCCGATTTCAAAACCGGCTCTGTTGCCAGAACTGCAGCTGCGCCGCATATTGAACTGCCGGCCGTTGTCAAAATGCTTGTATCTCTGTCTATTTTTAATATTTTTATGCCAATGAAGACACCGATCAGGAGAGTTGAAGCAACAATTACGGAATCGATGATAAGGCCTTTCATACCTACTTTTGCAATCTCCTGAAACGTTATTCTAAAGCCGAAGAGTATTATCCCCAGCCTGAGAAGTTTCTGCTGTGAAAACTTTATTCCGTATTCCCACGTATAAGGGAATTTATTTAAAAAGCCATTTCCTATAATTATTCCCGTTATTATTGCCAGTATGAGCGGGCTGATTTTAAGTTTCAAAAATAATGGAAACTGTGCAATAAAATAAGCCGTAACTGCCAGCAATGCTGTAAAAAGAACACCGCTTACTTTGTTAATAAATGTTTTGAACATGGTCTTCCTCCTTTTTTATCCTTGAAAATAGTTGAAAATTAATATAAGTCAAATAGATATAATTTAGATAATATATAAGGAGAATTTATATGATTGGTATAACGTTAAGACAGATTGAAATTTTTTTAGCGGTGAGCCGCAGTATGAGTATGAGTAAGGCCGCTGAAGATCTGAATCTTACCCAGTCCGCGGTGAGTATGGCCATTAATGAGCTGGAAAAATATATTTCAGATCGTTTGTTCGACAGGAGCGGCAAAAAGCTTTTTTTAAACGGCAAGGGGAGGGCTCTTATTCCCAAAGCAGTTGCGGTTTATGATATGGCCAGGGAAATAGAGGTGGGCAAATGGCATGAATCTATTAAAATCAGTGCTTCATCCACCATAGGAAACTACATATTGCCCTCGAAATTGGGAAAATATATAAAAGAGCATCCTGAAACAACCATTTCTCTTTCAGTAAAAAATACCGATGAAGTTGTAAACGAAATTCTGAATTTTCAGGCTGATATAGGATTTATAGAGGGCCCATGCACAAATAATCAAATAGATATAAAGCTCTTTACAAAGGACCAATTATTTGTTTTCTGTGCACCGAACAGCACTTTGGCTAATGAAAAAAATGTTACAGTTGAGAAGCTTATGAACTATCGCTGGATATTGAGGGAGAAGGGGTCGGGCACAAGGGAGGTTGTTGAAAAAGCTTTGAATGACATTTTTGCACACCTGAATATTTATATGGAGCTTGGGCATAGTGAAGCTATTAAGAATGCTGTTTTAGCTGATATAGGTATTAGTTGTTTATCCGAGGTTGTATTGAAAAATTATATAGCTTCAGGTCTTCTTAAAACTGTAGATACAAATCTGGACCCGATTGTCAGAAACTTGTATATTATTATGCACAAAGATAAATATCTTTTTGATTCGCTTAAGAATTTTCTGAATTATATTCAACGTTCGTAATCATTTTAATGTGATTATATTTTCTGTTTTTTTTTTTGAGAAGAGAGGAGCTTATGAAAAAGTTATTTATTATTAAGTTGGGCAGTACATTCAGCGATCTTGCTAGGGAAAAAGGAGATTTTGAAGATTGGATTTTTGAAGGGGCAGGGGATACGGCCTTTGAAATAAAAATTATAGATGTGAAAAATGGGGAGCCCCTGCCTAAAATACGGGATTGTGCCGGAGTTATTTTAACCGGTTCGCATTCTATGATAACGGAAGATTCTGCTTTTGCAGACAATGTGGAAATCTGGCTGAGGAAACTCGCAAAATATGATGTCCCGATTCTGGGGATTTGCTTTGGACACCAGCTTATAGCAAAAGCTTTCGGCGGCGATGTTCATTTTCGTCCTCAGGGCATAGAAGTGGGTACTGTTGAAATTATCTTTGAAAAGGAGGCGGATAGTGACCCTCTTTTTGCAGGGATGCCGGAAAGGATTTATGTGCATGAAGCTCATTCACAATCTATTACTATTCTGCCTGAAGGAGCTGTCCGTCTTGCAAGAAATAAAAATGATAATAATCAGGCGTTTAGATTGGGAAAATGTATTTGGGGTGTTCAGTTCCATCCTGAATATAAGACTTATATAACAAAAGTTTATATAAAGAAAATCATTGCTGACTTAAAATCGGAAGGCAGAAATGTGGACAATCTTTTGAAAAATGTCAGAGAAACACCCGAGGCTTTTGATATTTTGGGTAAATTTTCAAAACTTTTATGATTAACAAGGTGATTTTAGGTATATTTATCCAGAAGGAACAACAGGTCATTCAGCTGATACGGTTTTTTCAATACATCCACGAAACCGTATTTTTCAGGATTTAACATTGCATCACTTTCAGAATACCCTGACATTACAACGGCTTTTATTTCGGAATCCATTTCCATAGCTTGCTTTATCGCTTCCTGAGCTCCCATACCGCCGGGAATTGTTATGTCCAGAAAGACTAAAGAGGGTTTTTCCTTTTTATCCATGAGTTCTTTATATTTCTTTAAAAATTCACTGCCTTCAGAGACTATATGAACATCAAATCCGTAATGTGTCAGAATGTTCCCAAGAGAATCCTGTATCATCCTATCGTCGTCCATAACCAGTATCTTTTTATTCATACCGCTGACTGTAAAAATCTTGTCAGTGTGTTTTTCATCAGATTTTTGAAGTGTTGCCGGGATCAGTATGGTAAAAGTTGTACCTTTGCTGGGTTCTGAGTCCACCTGTATATGTCCGTTGTGTTTCTTGATTATGGAATGAGTAATTGCAAGACCTAGTCCGCTTCCGCCCTCTTTGGTGGAAAAGTACGGATCAAATATTTTATCTAGTTGTTTTTTATCTATGCCGGGACCGTTATCAGTCAATATGATTTTCAGGTATCTGCCCGGTTCGTATATTTTGGTCGTTTCATCAACCTCATAATTGTTTATACTGGCGGTAATTTTACCGGAATCCGGCTCAATGGCCTGTCTTGCGTTGATCAGAAGATTTTGCAGAACCTGTGAGAATTGCCCCGGATCTATTAGTGCTGTCCATAGTTTTTCATCAGTGTTTATGTCATAGGAAACTGAAGAGCCTCTCAACATGAATTCAAAGCTTTTTTCAGCAAGCGGCTTTATATCCACTTTTTTAATTTCAGGCCGGCCACCTTTGGAAAATGTAAGTAGCTGCCGGGACAGATTTTTTGCATTATCGATTAACTGTTCGATATTAGAAATTTTCTCGCTGAATTTGTTTTGTTTATCAAGAAGCTTTATAAGATCGACGTTAGCACTGAGAGCTGCAAGCATGTTATTAAAATCGTGAGCAATACCGCCGGCCAAAATGCCCACCGATTCCAGCCTGGCCTGTTTTGCCTGTTCCTCTTCCACTTTTCTTTTAACCGTTGCATCTCTGAAAATCAGAACAGCGCCTATAATTTTGCTTTCAAAATCCCTTAATGGTGATACAGAATCTTCAATAAAAAATCTTTCTCCCAAATCCGTTTCCATCAGAGCCGAGACCTCTTTGGATACAGTCAGGCCGTTTTCGAGTATCTCATTCACAGGATTTTCCACTTTTTCTGAGGTGTTTTCATCGTAAAAGAACAGAATATCCCTTATGTTTTTGCCGTAAATATAGGAAGATTTTTTACCGTAATAATTTTCAAATGTTCTGTTAACCAATGTAACTGTTCCGTTTAGGTCTGTAACTACAACAGCATCTCCGATACTCTTTATAATTACGTGAAGGCGCTCCCTTTCATCGTTGAGCTTGTTTATATATCCGATACGCTCCAGTTCAAGGGAAGCTCTTTTGGAAACCAATGACAGTATGTTCTTATAAATTTGCTCCTTTCCCATGGGTTTATCGTTCATTGCTGCAAGTAAACCTATCCGGTTTCCGGCTTCGTCAAACATTTGAAAACCAAAAAAGGATTCAATACCCAAAGAGCGTGTCATTTCACATTCGGGGAAACTCAATCTTAAATTATGCGGGTATATGCATTTTGTTTCATCTTGGTCAGTGCCGCATGGAGAATTTTTTATACTAAAAGTAAAGTTTTCAGTTAGTTCTCCATTTTTGCAGAAAGTAATAGTTTCCGCTTCTTTTTCATTTTTAATCCTGGCGATAAATGCGTATTTACATTGAAGTATTTGGGAGATATCTTTTACGATTTCGTTAAAATATTCCAATCCCTGCAGCCTTGAGGTTTTTGCGATGATAATATTCATTGCGTCGTTAACACGTTTTTCCGTATCAACATCATATGCAGTCCCGGCAATGGCGGTGAGCTTATTGTTGTCATCGTAAATCAGGTTAGCCACATCTTTGAACCATCGGTAATCACCATCAACAGTTTTTAATCTGTAGGAAAGTTCCAAGCTCTTTTCTTTATTTCCTGCTGCTTTCTCAATTTTTACAGCTGCTTCATCGTAGTCATCTTTATGAATGAATTTTTTGTGCATGGAAGGGTTTGGGGTGTAGAAAAACTCCATTTCAAAACCAAGGATTTCTGAAGCGTATTCACTTATATACTCATATCTCTGTTTGCTGAAATTAAAGTGATATATGATGTGTCTGGAGATTCTGAGCATTTCTCTCATCTTTCTTTCCGTTTCTCTGAATTTCTTGTCGGCAATAATTTTAAGTTCCAGTAAAACCACTGCAATAAACATAAAGACAATAATGAGTGTCACAAGCCATATAATTTCTTTGTATTCTTCATAAACGGAAAACGGCTTGTTTATTATTTTGGCAGTTTTCGGCAGTTCTTCAATTCGGACATTGTATCTTTGCAGCTCCTGATAATTAAACAGATACTCGTTGGTTTCTTTGGGATAGTTGAGATAATTTTTGAACTTTGCCGATTCTTGCAAAAGTGTTTCGAGAATTGAGGCTGCGTATCTTCCTGCCAATCTGCCGCTTGTTACATATCCGCCGAGTACACCTTCTCTGACAAAATCATCCTCCATTGAAATTAACGGGGCTTTGCCTTTGTATGTTTTAATCTCATTAATTACCACTGAGATCGGTGTTGCACTGGAGATACCGTGACTAACAGCACCGATTGTTGTGAGAATATAAATGTTGTTCTTTCCATTTACTGTTTTCAATACACTCGTGATATCTGAAATGGATGATATTGTTTTTATATCATAGGTGATATTGTTGTAATCTTCGGCCATTGTATTTTCTATCTGCTTGTTAATAATTGAAGCTGTCGAAGAATTGTCTCCTATGAAAATCAATCGTTTATCTTGGCCGAAATGTTTCAGGATAAAGTCGACGTTTTTACTGATATCTTTTTTTTCAAAACACCCAGAAAATTTTTTTTGATCAAGCTTATTTTTCAGATCAAGGTTGTTTACTCCTGAGAAAATCACCGGGGTTTTCGGAAAAAGTTTGTTTAAATCCTCCAGAAAAAAGGTCATGGCGTTGTCATCGGTAATGTAAATTACTTTGGGAGAATGCGGTGTTTTGTAATATTTATATTTGAATATCTGTACAAGCTGTTCTCTGTATTCTGCATTAAATGGAATTTTTTTTGTATCCAGATTTTCTATGTGATATTCAAAGCCTGTAAACATGTTGCTTTCTTTCAGTTTGGAGAAAAATCCGTTCATTTGCTGTTCTGTCCAGGCATAATTGGTAAAATAGGAATTGATTATAAGAATATTATCGTGGGCTGCAAAAGCTGTTGAATAACCTGCAGTAAGTATTAAAAAGATGAAAAGTGAATATAAAAATTTCTTTAATTTCATCATGTTATCATAGACCTCTAAATAAAGATGATAGCATATTCTTTTTGGATTTGAAATATAAATTGATAGCTTAAGACCTTTGAATAACTCCATAATTGTCACCCTGTAGCATCTTCGCTAAGCGAAGATAAATTTGTGTAAACAACCACTTGTTTCAGGGTCTCATAAACTATTGACAACACGAGATGCTGAAATAAATGGTTGCCTACGGCAAATTTATCCGCCTATGGGCGGATGCCACAGCATGACGTAATTGTATAATTCA